>OJJV01000160.1_pt1 | contig 66475 bp, 70 predicted proteins | sample 1596391 | NCBI WGS metagenome assembly OJJV01 (sample SAMEA4350164, study PRJEB24818) | metagenome | biome: human; feature: gut; material: faeces | place: Denmark | collected 2013-09
CCGTGGCGGTCAAGGCCAACATTGACCATCTGCTGGGCGTCACGGACGGCCAGCGCAAAAAGGAACAGGAGCGATAGCGCACGGTGACGCAGACAAATTACTTTGGGACAAAATGTCCCAAAGCTGGGTTTGGGGAGGCTCCCCAACAAGCGTTTTTGCAGCCCGCCGGGATGCAAAAATAGCAAGTGTGGCTACACTTGCCCTGCTTGCCGCCGTTAGTGCGTTCCCCGGAAAGCCCACGGAAAAACGGAGGCGGTGCCATCGACTTGGCTCGTTTTCCCCTCTTTTCCGTAGGATTATTCTGTGGTATAATTTGAAATATCGTGCCGTGAGAAAAACACTTGTGTAAGTGCGTTTTCCTGCCCGATAAAGATAGGCTACAACGAATTACCCACGAGGAACCTATTATGATGATACTCCTATTTGGCGTTTTGAATGATGAACAGCGTGCGCTGGTAGAGCGGATATTCCATGAGCATCGTGTCCACTTCCAGCGCATTTCTTTCAAAATCGTAAAATCAGAAGAAGCCGCAGAAGATGTTGTGTCCACCGCATTTGTAAAGATTATGGACAACATCGAAAAAATTTCTGAATTACCCTGTCCCCAAATGACCGCTTTCTGCGTTACCATAGTGAAAAATGCTTCTATTGACGTACTACGTCAATTACAACAGAGTGTTCACATTGATTACTGGGACAATATTTCGGACGAGGACACGGACGATATTGAAGATGAATGTATTCACAATGCAGATGTACATAGGCTGACTGAGGTAATAGATCAGCTTAATCCCGATGATCGGCATTTTATCTATCTTCGCTATACGCTGGAAATGGGATATAGAGAGATTGGTGAATTGCTGAACATTTCGGAGGATGCCGCAAAAAAACGTGGGCAGCGGCTCGTCAAGAAGCTCCAAAAACTGTATGAGGAAAGGTGACGATATGGATATGAATTGGCAAACCATGCTGCATGAAGCAGCAAATGCCAGCTTTGAAAAGGATATAGAAGTTCGCTCTGCCGCCGATAATGACGCCTACTCCTGTGTAGATTTACCGAAAGCAAAGATCCGAGAATTAAGCGAAAAGATTCTGCACTTGCCGCATCAGGGAATTGTTCTATTATTTAGTAGATACTGCTTCCGGCTATCTCCCCAAGAAACTGAAAAGTTTTTCCAAATGAAAAATGCAAAGGGTCGCTTCCGCTTTTACCGTGAACTACTTTCTACAAGCATGGGGCTTAGCTCGGAGCAAGTGATTTCGGATGCTTCTCTCAATCGCGCCTGTAAAATTGCTATGAAAGACTATTTACGCACGGAGCTAAAAGAGGATGCTGCTGTAAGTAGTACCGGAAAGAGCCGAACGCATATTGTGTTCAGACGGTTCGGCAAAGCTGTTGCAGTCGCAGCAATTACCATAACCCTGTTGTTCTCAACGGCTATGGTAACTAATGCAAAGATCAGGGAAAAAGTGATTGCGTGGATAGTCGAGACATTTGAAAAATACAGTATCTTTGAACTGCAAAGCGACGGGGAAAACACAAAGCCCGATTTGCAGAGCTATAAGCCTACCTATCTTCCCGACGGGGCGGAATTGAAGAATACGGTTGAACAGCCGGAAATGCTTGCCTATGAATATGCCATCAACGAATCGAGTTATTTTAATATTCTTCTTAGTAAATCAGATACAAGGATTTACGCCGACGCAGAAAATACAGAAATTGAATCGTTTGACAAGGATGGTGTGATTGGCTACTACTTCAAGAAAGATGATTTGAATTATATTTGCTATGAGCGGGATGGCGATTTCTTTTCTATATATGGCTCTATTGATATGGACGAACTGATAAAAATTGCCGCTGGTATAACAACAGAATGATATACTCATCTTAGCTGAACAAATCAAAATTTCAGGAGGTATAATAAAATGTCAGACGTATATGAAAACTGTCCAGCTTTTGAAAATGATAAATTTCTACTGAGGTTTTCGCAACTTGATGATGCCGAGGATCTTGTAAGCGTGTATAGTGATAAAAATGCACTACCGTTTTTCAACAGCGATAATTGTCATGGAGATAATTTCTATTATCCAAATGAAGATCGAATGAGACAAGCTATTAAGTTTTGGCTTAGTTCCTATTCATCCAAATGGTTTGTCAGGTGGACAATTATTGACAAAGAAAAGCATGAAGCTATCGGCACGATTGAAGTGTTTCATCGTAGTGCAAACGACAACTTTAATCATGTGGGTGTTCTTAGACTTGATTTGAAAAGTGAATATGAAACTTCAGAAGAAATTTTTACAATTATGAATCTTATTGTACCACCTACATTTGATTTGTTTGAGTGCGAGGAAATAATTACAAAAGTTCCTGTTTATGCAGTTGAAAGAATTGAAGCAATGAAAAGAGTAGGATTTAAGAAGTCAACGAAGCTGTTGGTTGGGACAATGGACGGTTACGCTTATAAGGATTATTGGACAATTAACAGAGGAGTATATATCCCTCTGGATGATTTGGAAGCAAAAGAAAAGGCGTGACCGAAGTCGCGCCCAATCTTCCCCATTGCGGGAGCATTTGCAAATACTGTTTTATGGGAACACGAAAGCATTGTCCCTTTTTTCCTCCTTGTGCGTTATATGGGTGATACCAATAATGCACAAGGAGGATTTTATTTATGAAGAAAAAAGAAATTGTCACATTGGCACTAACTACCGCTCTACTGATGACCGCTCATGCCGTACCCGCATCGGCGGCATCAAATGCGCCTGAGAGTATGTCGCAAACAGGTTCGATACAAACCATTACTCCCCGATGGGAAAGCACCAATGTTGTTGTCCCGTCTATCTCAATCTCTGGCAAGCAGATTTCTGTGTCGGTATACATTTCACCAAAAAAATCGACGACATCATCCGTAGGTACCCTCTATCTGGAAAAGAAAGTTGGGAATGGTTGGACACCCGTCACCTCATGGTCGATTGATGGAACTGGATCGGTTAGCATTACCAAAACTTACACCGGCACAATGGGTATTACATACCGCACCAGAGTAGTTGTCACAACTGGGGTAGACAAGATTGATGCAACTTCTACCGAACGCACCGTCTAAAAAATTTAGAAAAAGATTGTCCCTTTTTCTGTGTCTGTCCGTTATACAAGTAAATCCACAAAACAGGAGGTGAAATAAGCGATGGCAACGGTAAATACTTTATGGGAGCATTTGTGTGGGTCTGCTTATTTCTCTTGCCCACTATGGAGGCTGCGACTTAAAATCAGCAGGACAAGCGCATAGCTTATATAGTCGATGTTTAGGTTATGCGCTGCCGATGGTTTTATCTACTAATTTTCCATGCTCTCAATGGGCATTGATACCAAACGAAAGGAGTTAATCTATGAAAAAAGCATTATGTGTCCTGTTATCCGTTGTTATGCTACTCTCCATGAGTGTTACCGCCTTTGCCGCAGATACAAAAGGAGCACCGTCGCAAACATTACCATCTTGGCTGCCTGATGATGCACCTGCACCTGATCCAAACTCCGAGATTTCTATTGTTCACTTTTACATCAATGAGGATGGCGAAACTATTGTTTATGATCCAGAAACGGAAGTCATTCTTATTCAACAGCATACGGTGATGCAGGAACAGCAGCCATTTATTGGGTTAACCGTTCACAAATTTATTGGGGCATTACTTCTTATACCAAAGGACTTATGACTTTTGCAGGAGATGTTACCACGAATCGTGGAGGATTTTACTTGCTTGGAGATATTGAGTTTGACGGAAGTGCTTCTGGCAACATCATGGGAGTAACAACAAAGCGTGGAACCAATACGGCAACACTCAGCGGTTTTATGATTGATGCTAAAGGAGTTTCTTTTACCGCACCTGATGTATCATCTTCTCTGACTTATTGATTATGTCTGTACTTATTATCGAGGAAAAGCCACCTCATTTTACAGATGTGGAGTTTGAATACAAAGGAATTGAATTTAAAGCACAAATCTGTCTGTTAGACACCGGAAAAGTGATGATTTCTTTTCGTGTACCCAAAAATGAATTAGAGCAAAACCTGTGTAAAGGTTTGCTTAATTCTCGTGGTACAAAATTGGATATAAAAATAAATCATTTACCAATGTGTGCAAACGTAGATACTTGCTCCTTTGCAATTCTCAAAGGCTCATCATTATTCTCCGATTTCAGCATTACTGTCGAGAACAATCTGATTCTCAGAGAGGATAGTATCTGACCTCAAATTTGTAATCTTCCCTCTGGCAGAAAAAGGCTACGCCCGTATCAGCAGTAATGCCGATACGGGCGTTTTTAAAAAGGTGAATTTTTATAATATTACTCATCATTTGAGCAAATAAAGCAAATCGCTATATCCCGACTTCATAAGTAATTGTTTGAAACCAGAAAGCACTTCTTCTTTTGTATAATTGTTGTTTTCCAAAAACTTATTATCTTTTTCACTAAGGTACTGATAAAAAAGAGCCACCTCTATTACCTCGTTATTGTTTGTATAGTCAATGCTATCTAAAAGTATATTCTCTGCTTCGTTAATTTTTCCTAAATCAATCATATCAAGAAATTTTTTCCCGATACTTCATACTTGTTTTCTTTTTCAAGTTCAACAGAAACATACTCTTTCCCAAAGGCTAATGAAAATAATACTCTAACCATTTCTTTTATCATTCGCATGATGTAATCTTTCTCATCGGTAAAATTCATTTTTCCATCTCCTTAAATGCCATTCTAATTGTTTGGGACATATAAACTAACTGTATTGTAAATATAAGTCGACTTATAAAACTGAAATTTACGAAAATCTCTTTTGAATCTTATACAACCATATCCCAGCGACAACAGCTATAAATAATATAAACACAACCGCAATAGAAATGGCATAATCTTTCGGTAATACAACTGCAATTACTCCAGATAACAAAACACAAATTCCTATCAACAAAACAGGCTTTCCTAATGCTTTCGCATATCCATTTTTGTCATTTGTGGTTTCAAATACTTTACCATGAACAGAAGAGTAATTTCCTTTTAACAGAGAAATACTAAAAAATATGAGAAGAGCAGAACTAAACCACATCATTATACTAAAACCTATCATAATATATTCCTCCATCAATTATTTGTTTCGGGAATTCTTATTGTCTTAATTTAAATACCGAAACCATACCGCTAAGTGTTGTAGCCTGAGCTGTAAGTTCTTCACTCGTCGCTGATGTTTCCTGTGCCGCAGCCGAATTATTCTGAACAACTTCAGCAATTCTTTCTGCGGTTGCCTCTACCTGTTCCATACTGTCTGCCTGTTCAATGGAAATTTCTTTTATCTTTTTCGCACTGTCTGCAATCGCCTGTATGCCATCCACAACTTCTCTCAATGAAGTTGAGGCTTTCTCTGCATACATATTTCCATCTCCAACCTCATGAATAGCCGCTTCAATAAGTGCTTTTGAATCCACCGCTGATTTTGCACTCTGTTCTGCAAGGTTTCTGATCTGATCCGCAACAACAGCAAAACCTTTTCCGGCTTCTCCAGCTCTTGCTGCCTCAATCGAAGCATTTAATGAAAGAAGATTTGTCTGGCTTGCAATATCTTCAATCTGTGTGATAATTGCTCCTATCTTCTCAGAGGTTTCATTTATGCGTGACATAGCCTGCACTAATACTTCCATATCTCCACGACTGCCTTCTGCAATCTCCGCATACTTATAGGCTTCATCGTAAGCTGTTCCTAATTCTTCTGCTGTTGTTTTTATTCCGCTTGTAAGTTCATTGATAGTTGCCTGCATTTCCTCAACCGATGCCGCCTGATCCGTTGCGCCTTCTGCTAAAGACTGTGCCGCTTCTGCAAGGTTTGTGGAACCTGTAAGAACCTGCCCCGATGCATCATCTACCCCTCTTACAGTTGTATCAATCTCCTCATTCATTTTTCTTATGCCTGTCAGCAAATCGGTAAATGCTCCTGTATATACTTCCTCACACTCTGTATCAATCGCAAAATTACCTTCTGACATTTCATTTAACATTCTGCCAGAATCTTTAATTATAACTCTAATTCTGTCTGACATTGCAGATACACCAGATACAAGTTCCTTAATTTCATCCTCAGACTCAACCGTTGGAAGTGGAGAATCTATGTCACCCTCTGCAAATGTAATAAATCTGTCCTTTAATTCATTTAATGGTTTTTCAATGCTCTTTGATATTGCAACGGAAAGACTGTTTGAATAAATCGTTGATACTGCAATTACAATTATTATAATTGTCAATGCAGCTATCATAACCGTTCTCAACTGTGCACGTTTAGCGTTTCCAAGTGAAATATTCAAAGCCATAAGTTTCTGTAAAGCATCATCCAACGCCTGATACTTTGGTGCTGCTTCATCGGTCATCATCTGCTGAGCCTGTAATGATTTCGCAGTATCAGTCGTTGCACCGACCTCAATTACTTTTGCATCCACTTCCTTATACTCTGCCCATGCTTTATCAATAGCGTCCATGCAGGCAGTTCCCTCTTTTGTTATCATTGTTGGGCGTATTTTTTCCAAATATTCCTCAAACGATTTAACAGCCTGTTCATGCTGTTCTTTCATACTTTCAATGAGACTATCTGAATCATAACCTACAATACCTCTTGAGGCAGCCCTTACTTCCGCTGATTCATTCATTGCCATAGCAATGTCTCCCTGTGGATACGCATAATTATCCAGTATCGTTCCATAGTTGTTTATCGTATAAAGCATAATCACTACAACCAGTGCTGATAATATTCCAAAAATGAGAATAATCTGTCTGAAAGATTTTTTCAGTCGTGCACCAATCTTCATTTTGTTAAGTTTCTTAAACATTTGTCTTGTCTCCTTCCTAATGGATAAAATGGTTCTTTGTTGTCCCATCAATATGTATATACAAGTCAATATATGACCGTACATCAAGGTGGTTTCAATATAAAAGGCACATTTCAATTATGCACTAACGCATAACCAAAATGTGCCATATACAATCAGATCATGCCAAAAGAAAACAGACTTATCCTGTCTGTCTGTCTGTCTGTCTGTCTGTCTGTCTGTCTGTCTGTCGAGATTATATGTATCAGCCTGCATATATGCAACCCCTTTCTGTGTTTTTTCATATAAAATTTGTTACTTGCAAAATTTTATACATAACCACAGTCCATCTATCTTACTCAAAGGATAACTTATTCCTCGATAAATTACTCGCCATTTCTTGCATTTTTTTATATTTTCGCCATTTTTTGCCTGCTATTAAAACAAATAAAAAGGACGCAGGATTTTACTCCCACGCCCCTAAACTTATCTGGCTTTATCTTCTCTGACTTTTGGCAGCTCCTTCCCTGCCGTTTCCTGCTTTGCCTCCGATGTTTTTCTTGCCGCAAAAGCATCTGCATTATACTTGTACTCCTGTGGTTCAGCTACCATCGGTGAGTAGATGATCTCTCTTTCTGTATCCGGTGCTTTCTGTTCCTTATCCTTTGTCTGCTCCATACGCTTTTCCTTATCAAACTGCACATTCATAGCCAGATTATCCAGCTTATCAATCGAGGCATCCAGATGCAGCTCCATTGATACAAGCAGTTTTTTCACTGCTTTCATAGGGGCAAGCACCGCCTTTGTGAAAGGGTGTTTCTGTTCCTTCTGTGAATAATCCACCTCCGGCTTATCTGCAAAGGTATGGAACGCATTGTTTACGATCTGACCAGCTTCACGGAGTCCCTTTGCAAGAAGTGCTATCCTTGCAATATCCCTGTCTGTAGATACAATCATATCTTTTACCGCTGTTCTGACATTGAGAAGTCTTTTCTTAATTCCTACAAATTCTGTCACCCTGTAAAGTGCCGCCCTGCCCTTTGCCTTTGTTTCATCAACAATATTCTTGGCAGTAGATTTTACCTGTACTTTTATCTCAGATACCTGTGACTTTATCTGCTCACATCTGGCATTGAGTCGCTCCTGTGCTTCTGTTAATGCTTTTTTTGCATTATTGATAAGGGTATCTTCCTGCATTTTCTTGATCTGGTCCTGCATACTGGTAAGTTCTTCTGTCATAGACACAATCTTTTTTTCCAGACCATCCACATAGGTGCATATCTCAAATACATCATTTGCCTGTTCTTTCATAGTATTCTTTTTTAATAAATCGAGAAGTTCTCTTATGATCTCCTCATTAGTAAGTGTCTTTTCTGCTTCCATCTGCTTTTCCTCCTTATAAACAGGGCAGCATATGCCGCCCCTTAGCCTTAATTATCGAAAGGGTGTATCCTTTTTATCCCTGTCGGGATTTCCGTGGTTCTGTTCGGCATTCTCCCTTGCTTTTTCGTTGCTCTTATCCTTTGCTTTCTCATATTCTGCAATAATCTCATTATAGAGCTTCTCCCTGAAATCCTTTGTGACCGGATAGCAGACATCCTGATAAATCGGTTTGCCGTGCTCGTCCACCTGCTTTGTTTTATAAGAAGGCATTGATACAAAGATTTTCTCTTTGCCCTGAAGGATGTTTACATTATTTACAATGAAGCTGTTTTCAAAGTAAATACGGGCAAGTCCCTTGATATTACTGCCTTCCCTTTCATAAGGTGTTACCGTCACGGAAAACTCCGGCATTTCCTGAGTTTTTCCCTGTGTCTGTGTTTCTGCTTTCTCCGGCTCCCTGATTTTTGCATAAGCCTCAAGGATATTAGTATAGAGTTCCTCACGAAACTCTGCCGTGATAGGATTGCATACATCCTTATAAATCACGCTGTTTTTCTCATCACGCTCATTTGAACGGTATCTTGGCATTGATACAAAAAGCTCTCCCTTTTCCTTATTTTCAAGGATTGCGATATTGGTAATCTTGAATGAATCACCAAATACCACGGTCGCAAAACCCTTGATATTGCTGCCATCTTTTGCTCTTACCTCGTTTACCTTAATTGAATACTTCATACGCTGTTCCTCTCTTTCTTATACTTCTGAATTATCATTGTTTTCTGGTATGATAAGCTCACACCAAAGCTGTTCTATCTGTTCACAAGACAATCTGCCATTTAACCAGTTGCCAAGTGTAACAACCATTCCGTCCTGCTCATAGTAGAGCCATTCCTGTGTTTCGATGTTTCCCTCATACACGATAGTCACATCAAAATCAGGCATAAATAATCCTGCCTCCGTATCCCAGATACAGGCAACTCCCTGTCTGAGTGTCAGATTCAGCCTTTCGACATACACAGACCAGCCGCTTACGACAATCTGAAAGTCATCATCAATCTCTGCAATATCATCCTGAGTGTCGATCAGCTCCTCCATTTCCGATACTGCTTCTTCTATCTCCCCCAGTCGGTATCTCTTATTCATCTGCCGCCTCCTTATATCTGCACCTGACAATAAAACGCATTGTTCCCTGTCCCGGCATTCAGCATTTCACTTCCGGTTTCTTCCATTACCGGGTATCTGATATCTATTCCCGGTATCTCAATAATGCCGATGATACTGCCTTCTTTAAGAATGGCTTTCTCCTCTTTACTAACGGTGGTTTGCTCTTTCTCAACCTCTGACCTTTCATCCTGCTTCTCCTCCAATGTCTGCTCAAATTCATTTATGAGCTGGTTCGTGTTTCTCTCTCCGGTTGTACACCAGAAAAAAGGGACTGCCATAATGGCAATCCCTGCTGTAATCAGTAGTCCTGTGACCACTTTCCTTATGCTCATAGAGTTTCACTCCTATCTTTTCCTGTTTCTGTCCGGCATATAGATTCCCTTATCCTCTGCAACAATACCCGCATTTTCTATTCTGTCCTCAGACTTTTCTTTGTCCGGTCCGCCAAGATCTGCGTCCATAGCTTTTGCATTCTCAAGGTCAAGCTGGGCATTTAATTCATACTGCCTTGCAAGTTTTTCTTCCAGTTCTGCACTATATGCAAACGGCTTATCATACTCCGCCTTTGAAGCCTCAAGGTCATTCTGGTACTGTTCAATCTTCTTTTCCAGAAAATCAACATTTTCATGAAGTCCGTTGAACAGGTTCTCCAGCTTTACCATACTTCCCACCGGACTTGTGGAAAGTTCTGCCTTGTATTCCGTCTTTCCACGAAGCACCATATAGTTGATACTGAGAAAATTCTTTTCCACCAGAAGCTCAAAGCCGTGGAACTTACCGACTGGAGTGGTTTCGCCTGTCTTACATTTGCTGATTGCTTCAAGCATTACGGTTCCACCATCCACTCGCTCTGTATAAGTTGCATTGCCTATGGTAATGGCAAAGTCCGGGTTATCAATCAATTCCTTATCCCTTGCCTTTATATCCTCCCTGACATTGGCAAGTTTCTCTGTCGCAGTTTTGATGAGTTTTGGATATTTGATCATAAAATTATCCTGCAATCCGTATCTCTGATTATCATACGACGCTTTTAAGAGCTTTAATCTCTGGACATCATTGTCAACCTCCATCTTTTCCCTGATTAAAGGGTTGCCTGTCGCAACCGCCTTAATCTCCGCATAAGAAAGTGTTGCCTCATCAATGTCCTCACAGCTTCGGCTCACTGCCTTGCTTGTCATAACCTGACTGATGAAACGCTGCTTGTTTTCCACAAGTGACCAGTTGTATGCATCAAAGGTTTGTTTTGTAACATATCGGTAGATTGCCACCTCATCGTTTTTATTTCCCTGTCGGATACCTCTGCCTTCCCTCTGTTCAATGGAAGAAGGCTTCCACGGGCAATCGACATGGTGCATTGCAACAAGGTGTGTCTGTACATTAACTCCGGTTCCGCACTTATCTGTCGAACCGATAAGGACTTTTTTCTTACCTGTCCTCATTTCCTTAAAGAGTGCATCCCTCTGTGCGTCTGTTTTTGCATCGTGAATAAATGCTATCTCCTCCGCAGGGATACCATATTGGATAAGTGACTCCTTCAGATAATCATAAATCGTAAAGTCCTTGTCCGGTCCCGGTGTTCCAATATCCGAAAAAATAAGCTGACAGCCTATATGACCATCAGCATTTCCTTTTACATATTCTTTCCAGACATTTTCCGCTACCTTATTGAGCTTTCCGTCCGGGTTGTTCGGTGCGTCCTTATCAATCAGTCTTGCGTCTGTTCCAAGAAGTCTTGCTTCGTGCGTAATCTTTAAGAAGTTGTCAACACTTGGATCAACACCCCCGCCCCTTATCCTTTCTGCCCTTACAACAAATTCTTCCATTACCTGCTTCACATACCAGTCCGGCTCCGACTCCACGATAATAGGCTTGCCGCCACGGAGTGCAGGCACATCAAGGTCAAGCATATCCGCTGTCTGCACATCGGCAACCTCACGGAAGATGTTCATAAGCTCCGGCAGATTGGTAAACTTATTGAACCTGCTCTTGAAACGGAAACCACTGCCCTCAACCGTAAGCTCCAATGCCGTTGTTACTTCTCCGAAGTTAGCCGCCCACGAGTCGAAATGATGAATTCCCATCTCCTCAAGTGCCGATTTCTGCAAATAAAGCTGCATAACATACATCTCACACATCGTATTGCTTATCGGTGTTCCGGTAGCAAATACAATGCCCCTGCCATCATTTATCTCTGATAAATACTGGCATTTAAGCTGCATATCCGTTGACTTTTTAGCCCCACTACTGCTGATTCCCGCCACATTATTCATCTTTGAAAATGTGGCGAGGTTCTTAAAATTGTGTGCTTCGTCTACCATAATAGAGTCAACACCCAGCTCCTCAAAGGTAATGAGGTCATCTTTCCTGCTCTCATCGGTCAGGGATTTAAGCTGTTCCTCCAGCTTTTTCTTCTGGCTTTCCATCTGCTTTACGGTCCAGCGTTCCCCATTCCGCTCCTTCATATCATCAATCGCATAGGTGATCTCATTTATCTGTTCATTAAGCATTCGCTCCTTTCTCTCTGCCGAAATTGGAATTTTCTCAAATTGCGAGTGCGACATAATGATGCAGTCATAATCGCCTGTCGCAATCCTTGATACAAACTGCTTTCTCCGGCTCTTTTCAAAATCACGCTCCGTTGCAACCAAGATGTTTGCTGACGGGTAAAGCCTTAAAAATTCACTTGCCGTCTGCCCGATAAGCGGCTTTGGCACTACCATAATTGTCTTATTGGAAAGTCCGAGCCTTTTCTGTTCCATACACGCAGCCATCATTTCAAACGACTTTCCGGCTCCGACGCAGTGGGCAAGCAGAGTATTTCCTCCCATAAGGATTCGTGCCACCGCATTTTTCTGGTGCGGTTTTAATTCAATCTCAGGGTTCATTCCCGGAAATTGCAAATGGCTTCCGTCATACTCACGCAGGCGGATATTATTGAAGGTTTCATTATAATATTCCACATACTTCTGTCGGCGTTCCGGTTCTGCAAATAACCATTCCTTGAACTTCTCCTTGATCATATTTTGCTTTTCCCTTGCAAGCATTGTCTCATTTTTGTTGACTTCATAATGGTACTTGCCCTCACCATCATCAATCCTGTCCCTGACAGTGACCGTTTTTAAGTTCAGGGTATCCTCAAAAATAGAATAAGCATCCATCCGACTTGTACCATAGGTTTTCGTTGCCGCCACGGAATGTTTATCCATACTTTTGTTCTCAATGAACCATTCCATACTCATTTTATTCAAGTGTACCTGAATACCGGAATTATAATACTCCGTTCTGATTGCCCTTGCCCTTTTTGGTGTATTAAGCAGCTCATAGATAAACTGTTCATAATCAAGCGGCTCAATCCAAGTTGTACCAATCTTTACATCTATATCCGAGGCTTCAATCCATTCCGGCTGAACTTTCTCTAAGGCTGCGGCATTGGCGGCAAATCTTTCTGCCTGTGGATCGTCGGTATCAGCCGCCATTGCCTTTGCAACACGCAGCTTATCCCTTACATTGCCTGACAGATATTCATCTGCTGTCTCCCAGCCTGCGTCCGGGTTATTTTCATTGTAACGGTCAGGATTAAGAAAAATAATTCCATCGAGTTCCTTTATGAGAGTATCCCTGTCTGTTTCATAAATGGAGAGCATATAAGGAATATTTACATATCCAAACTCATTGACCGATACATTAAGAGCCTCAACTGCAGTTTCTACCCTGTCCACCACGGACTTTGCTTTAATCGTCTGCTTATAAAACATATCAGCCTTCTTCACCTCCCCGTCCTCATTTACTTCTTCAAGACTGCAAAGAAGCGGATAATCGCTGTCATCCCTGAACGCTGTACGGTTTGCTTTGGAAGTGATTGCTCCATACTTTCCAACGAATTTATCATATTTTACATTCAAAAGCTGCTGTTTGTCTGCAAGCTCCTCATCACTACAGCCCTCCATCTGGATATCAATCAGCTCTCTTGTTATCTGTCTGATTTCATCAAGGCTCTTAATACGCCCCTCCGCTGTCGGTGATACTTTCTGCCTTACCATCTCTGAATTTTCCCTGTAGTAAAGTTTTCCTTCAAAGAATGTGTAAGTATAATTTCTGACATCCGGATCAGCGGGAATGACTTCCTCTGTCTGTTCCTCATTATCTGCCAGTCTCTCAAAATCTGTCATCTGTGCTTTGATGTTACTGATTGCCTTATTGAGTGCTTCATACAGATTGAAGTTCTCATCATTATTCACACAGACGGTATATCTGCTGTCCTGTCCGAACATCCTTGTGTCATACTGCATTGTACCAAGCATCATCTCCGGGTGCTCTGCAAAATAGGAATTGACTGCTATGCCATCACCTGTGACACCAAGATGTACCCAGTCAGGCTCTATATCAATTTTTCGCTCTCTTTTCTGTAAAAAAAGAATGTCCGCAGTCACCTCAGTTCCTGCATTATCCTTAAATGCAGTATTCGGAAGTCGGATTGCTCCCACAAGTTCTGCCCTCTCAGCCAGATACTTTCGTATAGTCGGATTGCTCTTATCCAGTGTTCCCTTTGTGGTAATCACTGCAACCATCCCTCCCGGTCTTGCCTGATCGAGTGCTTTTGCCAGAAAATAATCGTGAATACGGAAGTTATACTTGTTGTACTTTGGATCGAATATCTTATAATCTCCAAATGGCACATTTCCCATAACAACATCAAAGAAGTTATCCGGATATGTGGTGTTTTCAAATCCTGTAATACTGATATTGGCATTCTGGTAAAGCTGTTTTGCTATTCTTCCCGATATGCTGTCCAGCTCCACTCCGTACAGCCTGCTTTGCTGCATTGGTGCTGGCATACTTCCGAAGAAATTGCCGATACCCATAGAAGGCTCCAAGACATTGCCGCCTTTAAAGCCAAACTGCACAAGTGCTGAGTTAATACACATTGCAATCTCAGGTGAAGTATAAAAGGCATTATTTACGGTTGCTCTTGCGGCACTGTATTCCTCATCGGAAAGAAGTTCTTTCAGTTCTGCATATTCTCTGGTCCACCCTGCATTATTCTCATCAAATGCCTGTGACAACCCGCCCCAGCCGACAAACTTTGATAAAACCGTCTGCTCCTCCTGTGTTGCAAGTCTGTTTTCTGCTTCAATCTGCTTTAGTGTACAGATTGCATCAATGTTCCACTGGTATCTGGTCTTTACACCGCCCTTTTCTGTTTCCCACAGGTTATAATGGAAATTGAGTTTTGTCTGGTCTTGTGTTTTTTCTTTTCCACGCAGACCTTCCGCTGGCGGTAATACTTCCTGTGCAGGTGTTTCAGGGGCAGCCTCCTGTGGTTCGGTATCATTCTGCGAAATATCTGCCGATACATTCTTATCCTCATCAGAAATTATACGACCATCCGTGTCAATCTTGGTATTCAAGCCATATGCAATCGCCCGTTCTCTGGTTTTAAGACGGCTTTCTCTCACACTGTCCTCAATATCAAAGAACTTGCGGTAAACAGGATTCATCTTTTCCCTGTCAATCTTATTTTTTATGGTCTGATAGATTGCCTTCTGGTCCTCTCCACAGTAAAATGGCTGTTTTACCATATAGGATAAGATTTCATATACCTCACGCCACGATACGGTATCCCCTGCCCTCTCTCCATTTCTGTTTTTGTAGCTTACTTTCACATCTGCACTGCTTAAAGTGTATTCTGTGAGTCCATACTGATTATTGCAATATGCCTTTCTCTCACCCTGAACATTTCCCATCGCTATCTCACAGATCAGTTCCAGCTTATTCGGCATAAATGCAAAATCCGATTGCACCACATCCATAAGGAAAGCACGGAATGGTGTGTAACAGCTACATTCTGACACAAGTATCTCAATGGCATCTCTTAAATCTTCATCCATTGCAGCTACACGGTCAGCATAATCAATCGGCTTGATATACCGTAACTCAGCCGCCTTTCTGTTTACAGCATAACTGTCAGGCTCATCAGGAATAGCATAATCATCAATTTCTGATTTTTCCTCCTGCGTATCAACTTCACGGTACTCTGCGTCAATGACTTCATCATCTTCACGAAGTCCGTCCATTGCAAGCTCATCAATACGAGGTGTCTCCGACTGGTATTCTCCGGTAAGGATAAGTACACCGATTTCCTTTTCGACATTCTTCCACGAAACATATCCTTCTACTTCTCCATCTTGATCTTTCCATTGGATACGAAGTCCCGAACCGTGAAATGTGTCATACCCGTGCAAGCCCAGACCGTCAAGCGGCCAGCTTGCACCACCCTGACCATATTCTGCCTTGATACGCTTTGCTCTGGTTCCAGCATCTATCTCTGTGCGGTAAATTTCACACACTCTGCCTTTTCCACCGACAAAGCCAGTCCCTCTCATAAGTATTTGTTTTACATACTCACTTGGTACACTTTCTGCCTTTTTCGGATTGAGATAGTTATATTTTCCTGCAAGGGCAGTCTTTCTGTCCTCCTCATACTGACGCATAAATTCATTGTGTCTGGTTTTCTCTGACTGCTTCACACCAAAACTAGCCTGCCCGTTTTGGTCGAAAAAAAAGGAAGCCTGTGTATATTCGGCTTCCTTACTGACACCCAATGAGTTAATCTCATCAAGCTCTCTATTTAATTCTTCCTGTATTTCTAATGAAACTTCATCACGATCTGGTGGAGCACTACTTCCTCTGCCTGCATCTTCGCCTGCTCTCTTATCTTCCACATCTCCATTGTCGATGATGGATTCTGTGGCTTGTGCTTCATTAGATACTGTTCCTCCAACTGGTCGTAAAGCTGGTTTGCTTCCTCCTCTACTGCCGACATCTTCTCGTACATCTTCCCGAATCTCATCAGTGTCTTGTACCTTGCCGGTTCGTTCTCCAGAAGATACTTCATTGCCATTCTCCCGTATCTGCCCAGCTTCGTTAAATCCTCTGTCTCGTCCGGCATTGTCAGCTCCGGATACAGCAGTCCGTCCACTTCCTTGTAAGTCATTGCTTCTAACATATGATATTCTCCTTTCGCTCTCAATCGTTTGTAAATTCCTACTAAATTCTCTAAGAACACTACAGGAGACATCGCATACAAGGGAACCAAGACGGTAAACTATCTCCTCATCTTTGATGTTTACAATCTGACTGAAATCCTGTTCTTGCACAGATAAGTCAAATCCACATCTCGTCCCTACAGCATACATAACACTGGAATATACTAACTGCTCCATATCGCTATCCTGCTGTAAGCCCTTGCGTTTTTCGTTGAATTCCTTTATCACACTACCTGATAGCTGCATTAGTTCGGACATTCTATCCCCGAACTCCTCTTTTATTATATTCCAAACATTTGTTCCTGTAAACTGTTTTAACGTATTTTTTAATGATTCCCTGTCATCGCTTTTATACCGCTCCATCTGTCCTTCCGATACCAGAAAGTCTGCATAACTTTTCAGGTTTTCCCCCTCCAGATCCCAAGTCAGCTTCACATTCTTTCCGCCTGTATCACTGATATCGAAAATATATCTCATACGGGGATTAAGTGCCCTTGAGGGGAAGATAGCACAGCCCTTTGCTCCACGCTTTACATATCTTCCCACTTTCTTCCAAGTGTCATAATCTGCCATAAGGGTACTTTTCTCCGGTGATCTCTGAGCTGTTACCATAACGATATTATCAAATTCATAGCGATATAACTGACCTGCAACCTTTAATACATCTTTCCAGTTCTTTTCAGAACGGGTGATGTTGCTGATTTCTGAATCATATATCGCTTTGACCTTCATATCAACACTCATGTGTCACCCTCCTTTTACTTCAGTAATTCTGCAAACATTTCCTTAAAGAGCTTTGACTCCTCCCCGTCAAGCTCAATCACAAATTCTGCATCAACCGCCTGTCTATCACATTTGCCCTTTCCTTTTACAATCTTTCGCATAATCCTGAGAAGCACATAACACTGCTTTGACTTGGCTATGCTCTGCTTAAAGGCAAGTCCGTCGCTGTCAGCCGACTGCTGTGTCTCATAGACAATCACATTCAGCTTTCTGCTGATTTCCTCAACTTTCTCATATGGAATACTGACAGACGATTTTACCTCTCCCGGTCTTTCCCATTCCTTATGAAGTTCGTTTAATAAAAATTCCATATCCTTAATAACTGCTGTCTGCTCATTTTTCATCGTGTCTTTCCTCCATTTTCCTTTAATGAAGAAGGGAGCTGTTCTTCGCTGTATGGCGAAAAATCAACTCCCTTCATATCCTCCGCATCAAGGACTATCTGTTCTGAATAATACATATCCATTGCCTTGTTTATGGCATCGTCAAGTGACTCTGCCTTTACTGTCTCTACCCTTGAGAGAACTTCTTTTATCTCAATATCAAATTCTTTTTCCATTCGATATCAGCCTCCAATTCCATTTTTCCTCATCGGCTCTTTTTTTCTTTTACCTGTCTTTCCTTAAAACCTTCATCATACTTTCCATCTTCAAGCCTGTCATAAAAATATTCCTCCTCTATCGTTCCAAATTCCTTATACATCTGGTGCAGGAAATCATTCTGCATATTTTTTGGAATATCATCATCCTTTGACAAATCCTGATAAAAATAAAACTTCTGCTTGAGTTTCGCCCTGTAATCATAAACATCTTTTATCTTTTCAGGTGTCCCGTATTCTCTTTTATATGCCTTAAAGTTGGTCTGCGAAAGTGTGGAACCAAGATAAATCCCGTGCTCCCACGATACCCCGATCGTTGTGTTATCCTTAGTTGGCTCCTCGTCTTTCGGATATCGCTTATACTCTGTTGCTCCAAGAGCAATCGTGAGAGAGCCGCTTTTCATATCCATTACCACAAGATTGCGTGGAGATAATGCTTCCAGTACCATATAATCGTGGTCATTAAAATTATGAAATGTCTGCCCTCTTTCAAATGTCCTGTCGCATTTTTCATAATGCAGGATAAAGTCATCTATCCAGCCTCTATCCGTCATTCCAATCTCATCCATCTTTGTAATACACTCTGGGGAACTTGTTGCCTTATCAAAGTAAAATTTCTTTGAATCATTATAATATCCTTGCAAAAAGCGTCCCAGTTCCACATCATCTCTACAGAATTTTGCAAAAACTGTAACATTTGCTGCCCTGTAATACTCTGTAAAACCTTCCGCAAGCGTTCTTCCAAGAAGCAGCATCTGATCTGCAAGCTCTGACATATCATCAATGGCAACGAACTTCTTATAATCTTCCAAAGTCATAAGCATATTTCTTTCTGTTCCCTTATAATTCTCCATTACAAGAATCATATCCTTTAAATCCATTCTTACCTCCTGTCCCAGAGAGGACTTTCGCCCTCTCTGCCAATTTTCTATGGTCTGCCAATTACTACAATTTTTCCGACACTTGCCACATCACGGTAAACTACGCCAACTCTTTCATTCAGGGCTTCTACCACCTTGCCATTGCCGACATATACTGCCACATGGCTGATATTCTTATATCTTCCGTTGTTTGTGAAACTGTAAAAGATAAGATCACCAGGCTGCATTTCATCATAAGATACGGTCTTTCCTGCTTCATCAAGTCCCTGTGCTTCTGCCGCTGCTGTAGTTGCTCCTCCATAACTGATATTCACACCTGCATCCTTCCATGAATAATACGCAAGTGAACTGCAATCATAATAATTGCCACTATCTCTTAGTTCCTGACTGTAAGGATAACCCACTCTGTGAAGGGCATAAGAGCAGACTGCTTTCTGCCTGCTATCTGTAATACCACTGAGGATTGCATTTATTTCATCCTCTGTCATGGAACTTACTCCGGGGCTTCCACCGCCTCCACCGCTTCCACTTCCAGCATATCCAAGCTGTCCCATAAACTCAGGACTCATGATCTGCTCAAGCATTTCTACCTGATCAGAATCAAATCCATAAACGGAAATCATATCTCTGTATGATTTGAGCGTAACATTTACATACAATACCGACTTCGTAACAGTTGTTACATTGCCATCTGCGTCTGTTTCCTCCACATCTTTTGTTCCACTACTTGTAGTATAAGAACACATATCATTTACTACTGTCTGCAACCACCCCTTTGATATATCATTCATAATTGTTGCAGTATCGCCTACACCATACTTGACCATGTAGACCGCCATAATGTCGTAGTAGTTACTTGGATTTTCATCCATTCCCTCATAATCTACATACACCAGTTCGCCAAAGTCATATCCGGTATGTTCATTCACTTTGGTATTCACATCACGGTTAAATTCAGACACATAAGCACTTGTAACTGTCTGCACTGTATCTCCTGACTCCAGCGGCGGTAAAAATAAGGCAAATGGTGAATTATAAAGAATCGCTATCACAGCAATAACCGGAACTGCAACGATTACCACTAAAAGAACCAACAGCAAAAGTACAAGTCCGATAATCGGAGCTGCCGCCTTTATCCAGAGAACTGCCTTTTTTACAATCAGATCTTTTACCAGTTTTACAACACTGTCCGTCTGATTTTCCTGTTCTTTCATCTTATCCAGAAAAAATTTAATCTTTCTGCTACGGTTCGCTGCTTTCACATCCTTCGCCTCAATAGATACCCCCGTGGCATAGCCTGCCGCCATGCCGACTGCTGTACCTGCTCCCGGTGCAACCGCTGTACCTGCCGCTGTGGTTGCCGCTTTTGCCGTAGTTTTGGCAGTTTCTTTTGCAGTGTTCTTGGCAGTTTCTTTCGCTGCTGTCTTTGTCGTGTCACCGGCAATCTTTTTTGCCGTATCACTGGCAGCTTTCTTTCCCATCTTTTTTGCCAGCTTCTTTCCTGTTTCTACCTTCTTGATACGCCTCTTTGCTTCGGCTGCCGCTTTTTTTCTGAAAAGTGACGCTCCCCTTGAAGCAGTTCCCGTAACCGGACGGCTTGCTTCATATGCAAGATAAGCTGCCTGTGACACTTCCTGCCCGCCTTCCACCTGCTCTGTAACTGCTCCAGCCGCAAATGCTCCCGTTCTTCCTGCTATATGAAGATTGGTATTCTTCGTCTTGATAGAAGTATTGGACTCCCGTATATTTCTCTTAAATTTTGAAGGTTCCTTTTCTTTCTTCTCTGCCTGATGAATGGTACTCTTACGATAAGACTTCTTTTTACCTGTATCATTTATCTTTGCACTGGCAATTTTCGGACCACGCTGTACAGTGTAAATGTTACTGCCCTTAATTTTAGCTTTCTTCGGTTCATGCATATGAATCTTAGCTTTTTTCTTAGTGTGAATGACCATAGGCTTGTCATCCACTTTTTTTATCTTCAATGTTCCCACCTTCTTTCTGTATCCTTAAAAAAGGTAAAAAGTAGCCATCCGGAACTTAGTCCAAATGGCTGATACATTGCAATTCTAATCAGCAAATTTTGCCTCCCTTTTCTTCTGCTCCGCAATCTTTTCGTGGATATTGGTGTTATACAGTCTGTAAAGGTCAGTGTCCTTGCTGATCTGGTTATCAAACGGAATTACCACGGAACCACACTTGATAAGTCCCATTCCCGATGCAGTATTGGTTACGAAACGAAGCTGTGCCTCTGATACACCGATAACCTCTGCCATCTTGGAACTGTCTGTATTCGCCTGCTTTAAGAGTGCAACAAACTCCGAGTTTGCAAGCATTGTAGTGGCGGTGTAGTTCTGTAAAAGATCCACGACGTTCTGAGTGATACCCGTGCACAGTCCACCTTGTTTCCTCACCTTCTTCCAGAGCTGCTGTAAATATTTTGCAGAATACTCCGAATTAAGCAGGACGTGGAACTCATCAATATAGAGCCAGGTTGCCTTGCCCTTCTGCCCGTTTTCTACAATTCTGTTCTGAATGGACTCCATCATAACAAGCATTGTGATAGGACTAAGTTCCGTGCCTAAGTCCCTGATACCATATACCGTGAATCGGTTATCTACATCAACATTTGTCTGATGGTTAAAGATATTGAGGGAACCATTTACAAAAAGTTCCAAAGACAATGCGATATCCTTTGCTTCGTCCTCCGGCTGTTCCATAAGGATATCGTAGAAGTCACTCATTACCGGAATATACTTTTCCCTGCCCCTTGCGATGTCGATATACATCTTTCTCACGCAGCGGTCAATGATTGATTTCTGTCTGGAATTTAAGCTGTCCCCGATACACTGCTCACAAAGACCAAGCATAAATTCCCCTTTTTCCCTTATCATTCCCTTTGAATCATTCGGATCAAGACTCCACACATCCATCTCAAGCGGATTTACATAGTTGTCCGTGTATGTGGACATATTTACCACGGTTCCGCCATAAGTCTGTGCAATATCAAAATATTCGTTCATCGGATCAATGACGATAATCTCATCATCCCCCGATAAAAATACGCTGCCCATTTCCATCTTACAGAAGAATGATTTGCCGGAACCCGGCACTCCGAATACAAAGCCATTTCCGTTGATGAGCTTCTTTCTGTTGCCAATATTCACATTCTTACTGATCTGGTTTATACCGTAATAATTACCTGTACTGTCATTCAGTTCCTGCACATTGAACGGCATAAGCACCGCAAGCGACTGGGTAAGAAGGGTACGCATTGTTTCCACCTGTCTTACACCAATCGGAAGTGCCGTGTTGAGTGCTTCCCTCTGCTTTAAGTAGTGTGTATCAATCGTACAACTGTTACGTTTTCCGATTGTTTCTACTGTTTCGCAGACACTCTCAAGCTCCTTCTTACTTTCTGCCATAAGGATAATGGTAACTCCTACAAAGAAAAGACACTGGTCATTCTCACGAACATCATCCATAATTGCCTCAATCTCTTTTTTCTCCGTTCTCTTTGCATAAGAGATTTCTGTGGAGAAGTCATTGTTCTTATTACGGACTCTCTGCTGCTTGATAATATCCGATTCAATACCAAGATATTTCTTCTGAAGCACCTTTGTGGTCAAATCCTTTGGCACAGGCACTACATCAATACTGGTAATGGAGTGTACCGGAAGGGAAGTAATCTCATTGATAAATCTGTCAGATAAACTGCTGGGATACTTCTTAATGAAAAGTGCCTTGCAGTATTTACTCTCGTCCTCAAAATGGTCTGGGAAATATTTCACCATACCATTACATAAATCATTCTTAAAATCTGCTCCGACCTTCTTTGCCTTTTTGATATCAAAATCAAAACTGCCCTCATCGCCAAGATGGTAATAGTCATAGAGCACTTTCAGCCTTTCATTGCCGTTAAGCGGCACAATCTCCGCCCCCAGTTCAATGAAAGCCTTGTGTATTGTTGCCTCAAGTGTGGCAAACTGTGCCTTTGCCTCCTCAAAGTTCTTTCTCTCAATCGTGATCGTCAGGTATCTTTCCTGTTCAATCCCCTGTCTGCCCTCAATAATCTTCTCCTCAATAATGTCATTGTAGATTCTTCGGTAATTATTGAAGCCATCGTTTTTTTCTGTAATAAGAACCTTATCACGGAGATCCTCCATATTTTTGTTCTTATTGTTAATCGTAATCTTATAATTACAGTCCAGCGAATTTAAGAATTTGCAGTATCTTTCAAAAATGCCGATCTGCTCATCCTCCGTTGCCGTTGTGTAATTGATGTCCTGAAAGCGGTAACACTTGGAATACTTATTCCTGCTTACTTCAAAAATACCGTTTTCAGCCACCGCCATAATTTCTATGGTTTCCTGAATGGATTTCGGTGTCTTATACAAAGGCTCACTTGCCTTTTTCAAGAGCTTAAATCCGTCCGTAAATAAACCCATTGTCTCTAACCTCGCTTTCTTATCTGTGAAAGCCCGCCGGGAACGTCACCCAACGGGCTTGTTCCCGACCTCACGGTCAGATACATATGAATAGTTGTGTTTATCCTGCTAACACTAATGGTATATCCATTGACTTCATAACAAAATTTGTGTATAATTTTGTTATCAAATAAGGAGGTGTTTTTATGCCAGCAATCAAATCAAGTGCTGATTTAAGGAATAATTACAATGAAATTTCTACATTTTGTCATAATTATCCTGAACCAGTTTTCATCACGAAGAATGGAAAAGGCGACCTTGCCGTTATGAGCATTGAAGCCTACGAAGAACTGACCAGCCGCTTTGAACTTTACAGCCAGATCAAGGAAGGAATGGACGATATTGTCACAGGCAACACCAGACCATTTTCCGAAGCTATGGCTGATATCAGGAGCCGCCGCAGTCGATGAGCTATCAGGTTCATATCACTTCCACCGCAGAACACGATATTATGCGTGCTGCGGATTACATCGAATTTACCCTCAAAAATCCTGATGCCGCAGATAATCTGTTAGATGCTGCGACTGAGCAGATAAGCTCACTAGCCGACCTGCCACAGAAGTTCTGTCTGGTAGATGATCCGGTACTGGCAAGCTGGGGCATTCGTTTTGTGATAATCAATAATTACCTTGCCTTTTATACGATTGATGAAGAAAAGCAGACTGTAATCATAGTCCGATTTCTCTATCAGAAAAGTAACTGGACTTCCATTCTTCGACAGGGATTTTCCCTCATTTAAGGAATCTGTTTTTATGCAGGTTCCTTTTTAGTGCATTGCTTTATAAGCAGCCACACCCGCTACCGCCAGCACAAACACGGCTGCCAGTCCAAACATCATGTTTCTTGTCTTTTTCTTCATTTCTTCAAATTCCTCCTGTTTCTTTACTGCTGACTCAGATGTTGTAATCTCTGATTGAGTTTTTTTACCTTTCTTCTTTACCTGTCCATTCTGCTCCATTTCAAAAGCCTTGATAATCGGCTCTCCCTCAGTAGATACATAGGTAAGAGCCTTATTTCCAAACATAAAATGCAGTTTCTTTCCCATATACTCGTAGAAATTCATTCCATTAAAAGAATAAAATCCTCCAAGTGCTATCGGAGCTACACACGGAATCGCCACATAAGCAGAACCCGTAAGACCAATATATCTATAAAGAAGTAATACGATACCGCCACCGACTATCACACTGGCAATAGAAAATACAAGCTGTTTTGCTGTAAGTCCCATTGCCACCGATTCCTGATAACGGTCAATGTCTTTGTTTATTTCAATAACCATTGTCCTCTGCCCCCTATCTTGCTAACTCCTTTGTCTCCGGCTTTCTTGCCATACCGATATTTGCCTCATACATATCCATTCCATCCGGACACAGTTCTCTCAGCTTATCGACATTGAACAGATAAAGAGGATATTCACAATAACCACTCCTCTGTGTAAATCCTGTAAACTCCCCAAGCTCATTTTCTGTGATGAATTTCTCAATATCCGGCATATCATTCACATTCAGATATCCGCAGTAATTCGGTGCAGCAACAGACAAATTTACGGTCACATCACCAAACGGCTCATCGTATCCATCTTCATTACACATAAGCCCGATATACATTGCCTTGTTATTCATATACTGCTGAATATCGAGTGTTACCTGTGTCTCCCCGGAAAAACTGGAATTATAAGTCACCTGTTTCTTTTCATTATCCATAAATGCCTCCTTCTATAATCCGAATGCCTTACTTGTAAGTGTCTGTGCTCCCTTCACACTTCCAACCGTCATTGCTATGGTAAATGTCATTTCACACAGATAAATAAGTGTCTGTGCCCAGTCTGCATAACTTCCCGTAAAGGAAGGCAGCCCTGCATTGATAAATGCGTTGCATACCACAATCGCAAGTGCCATTGTTACCGCCTCAAACACACAGGATAAGAAATACTTACAGTAAGTTGACATCGTATGACTTACCATTCTGTTTCCTGCCATTGTAGAGCAGGCGATTGCTCCAAGCGGCACAATTATCAATATTTTTAAGAATCTGAAATACACGGTGTAAATGATAAAGAAACCACAGATAATAATGATGATTGCAAGCAGTGCCGTAAGGATCAGCATTACCAGACTTTCACCAAATCCAAGTTCCTTAATAACATCTGCCTGTGCACTGTCAATGGCAAGCTGTGTTGTTGTTCCTGCCGAAATAAGCCCTACCAGATTTCCGATGGAAGTAAAAAATGCTTTCATAATCGTGACATTATTGGCAACAAACCATTCTGCAAGTCCTAATCGGATAAGCATACGCAGGATTGATTCAAACCTCATTTCATCTTTCACATCTATACTTTCCGAACAGAAACCGATAACAAAGAACAGTACCACAAGGGAAGAACCAACCGCTACAAAGATTGGCTCTATTCCCTCGATGACTGCCCACGGACCACCGCCCTTAAAACTGACGGGCGATTGTCCAAGCATTGCAAAAACCAAAGATATCTGATTATTCCAAAATCCAAACATAGCTTCAAGGAGAGCAAGTATTTTGTCTCCCAGCTTAAAAATATCCATACCTGTTATTCACCTCTTTTCTTCTATTGCAACAGGGATTATTTTTTCCCTATCTTAGAAGCCTAAGAAAGTGAGTACAGTAGAAATACCTGCCATGATAATACCTGCCACAACTCCCTTTAAAGCTGAGTTCATAGTAGATGAATCCTGCTGCTGGTATGCCTGTGCAAATTCCATTACATTCTTTGCAAGGATAATTACTCCAACTGCACCGATAACTGCGATCACAAGCGTTTTTAAGTTCTCAAGCGGCTGTGTTACTGCCGAAGTACCTCCTGCCGCAAAGCAGGTAGTGCTCATAAGCATTACTCCCATAACGGCTCCGGATAATGCCGGAACAAATTTTTTCTTAAACTGAATAAATCTCTGCTTCATACCTTTTTCCTCCATCTGATTGTTGTTGGTTGTCGTAATAATCTGTTCTTTTCTCATATTGGTTGTCTCCTTTTCGATAAAAAAATAGCCAGCAGGGTTTATCCCTAACTGGCTGTTAAAAGTTGCTTTATATGATCAGGCATAGCCTGTTGTAATGATAAAACCGGGCTTTCCCCGATATGTTTTGCTGTTACCACCTCCTTTTATGGCACAAAAAAGCACCTTAACTATAATTGGCTAAAGTGCTTATATGAGTTCGTTATTAAAATATTTTAGTGTCAGACAAACTTGAATTTTTATTTATGAATGCATCTTGTTCTTTATGCGCAGACAGGCTTCTGTGTGCATAATCCAATGTCTTGAAAACGGCATTTGAATTAGTCCACGAATATCTTTACTACACCAATAATCAATCAGCCAAATTGCTTTTTCATCACAGTTTACTACATTCAGCGATTTTAAATAGCCTTTTCTTTCGTCTGGAATTTTCCATTTCAACTCATCATAAGAAAACCGTTCAAGTATTTTCTCGGTGCTTTCTCGTACTTCAAAAATATACGAATATAGCTCTTCCAGATTAAGCTGCTTTGAAAAATCGGCAATCTGCTGTTTAACGAGTTCATTTCCGGTTGTGATGATTGGTGAATTGATACGCACTTGATAATTGCCAGTAAAAAATACCTGTTCATCTTCAGTTATCACTGTATGCGCAACAATATCTTCAATACGAAAAATATGCCAAATTGAATAGGCAATCGTCTTGCTATGGTAACCATCAGCGTTTATAAAGGGGATTGCATTAAAATCTTCTCTGCATAAATCTTCTTTGAAAGATACCAAAGTTTGCATTAACTGTCTTCGCAAATTAAATAAAGTATCAATGCCCATCTTATAAGTATCTTTCTTTTTTATTTGAGCCTGCATTGTTTTATTAAGTTCAGACCATTCCTTATTCATAATTCATATTCCATCCCCTCTCAAATACCGATTTACGAAACTCTTTAATTTCGCATAGGCACATTATACCACAGCTCCTGTGCCTATGCGACACCTTTACTGCTCCTTCCGGTACGAACTCATCTTCTCCACCGTCACTTCCGGATAAAAATAAGTAAGTATCGTTGCTTTTGGAACACCTGCCGCAAGTGCTTTCTTCACTTCCTCCTTCTGCTCCGCTGTATATGACCAGTGCATCATTCGGTTTGTGATTGTATCCTCCCACTTCGGCTTCTCCCTTTCAGGATTTCTTACAGGCTTCTCTCCTCCATTGGTACTGTCGGAGTTCTCCGCTTTCTGCGACTCATCGGCATATTCAAACTCATTTGCCTGCTCCCTGTCGATTTTCGCCTTCTGCTCTGCCTCATCCTGCATTGAAAATCTCCTGCTTAATTCCTTATCCCCAAGCAGCATAAACTGCTCATAGGTCAGTGTATCAATATACACATTTTCGCCCTTATCCTTCATTTTTTCATAATGCTTAATGGCTTTTTCCGACAAAATCTCAAATGGCGGTCCAATGATACGATCAGCTCCCTGTGTCTTATGGACATAGGCTTTTCCCTTTCCGTCCGCTGTCTGATTAAACATCGGGTGTCGGAATGGAATATACTTATTGTCCATTATCGGATCAAAACCACGGATAAAAATAATACATTTCTTATTATCCAGCTTTCTGACCTCATCGGGTGTAAACAGTTCCCTGCCTAAAACATCATAATTTCTTGATGAGCTTCCCTGTCTGCCCTTTGTCTCACCGCTTGATTTTTTATCAATTGTCCCCTTGCCCAAAAGCTCCGAGACATACTTGTGTGTACTCTGCTCATTGCCTCCAAGATAGATGAAAGTATCGCAGTTGCCGGGGATTGTTTCCCAAGTATCTTTAAAAAGTGCCTTTAACTGGGCAAAGTTCTGAATGATGATAATACTTGAAATCTCCCTGCTTCGCATTGTCGATAACAACGAACAGAAGTCATCTGGCAATGCGACATTCGCAAATTCGTCTAACATAAAGGTTACATGGATCGGCAGTCTGCCACCACAATTAAAGTCTGCCTGATAGTACAATTCCTGAAATATCTGTGTGTATAACATACCGATAATGAAGTTATAGGATTTATCACTATCCGGGATTACACAAAACAGTGCTGTCTTTGTCTCCCCATCTCCATTTACTCCAATACCGATATCAGACAAATTTAACTCATCTTTGGAGAGCAGTCGTAAAACCTGCTTATTTTCAAGAAATGCAAGTCTTGAGTTTGCACTGATAATAATAGAACGAACTGTATCGCCCGCACCTCTCATACATTTGTTGTACTGTTTGACCGCAGGGTGATTTGCTCCAAGCGGCGAACTCTCCTCCAGAAACTTCATACGGACATCCAGCTTTGAAGCCTTTCCCGGTTCCTTAACCTCTGCTTCTCCAAGCAGCTTCAAAACTGTCTCAAAGTTTCGCTTTGCAGGCTGCACCTCCAGCCACACATAATAGAAAATTGCCTGTAAAAACAAGCCTTCCGCTTTCTCCCAGAACGGATCACTCGGTGTTGAGCCTTTTGGTGTGGTATTACTGATAAGATTGGTAATCAGCTTCACCACATCAGTTTCCTCTCTGATATAGGAAAATGGATTGTAACAGTCTGATTTATCCATCTCCAAAAGATTGATGACTTTTACATTGTACCCGTTATCCTTTAACATCTGCCCGCAGCTTCTTAATATCTCTCCTTTCGGATCTGTACAGATAAACGAACAGCTATGTGGCATCTGCATAAGATTCGGTTTTACTTCATAAAATGTCTTTCCTGCACCGGAACCTCCACAGATAAGAATATTTCCATTGAGCTTCAGCCTTCGGAAATCCAGCGACATTTTCACATTCTGGCTGAGTATCCGGTTGAAATTCTCATCTTTATCCGCCAGTATCTTATTGACCTGCTTCGGATTTTCAAATCTTGCTGTACCATATTCTTTGCCGGGCATATAGTTTCTCTGGCTGGTGTAATACATAATAATAGCCATTGCATAGATACATAATGCAATGGCTACTGCGTTTACTGTATTTGAATTGTAATAATTGGCAAAAGGAACTGCACACACTTCATTGAACCTGTTCATAAAGTCATTAAAGGCAATCCCTTCTGTCCATGCACCATTTATCAGATAACCAAGATACCCGGATAACACTGCACCCACTAAAATAAATATCAGTGACGGTTTTTTCTTCGTTGTCTGCATAGGCTCCTACCTCTCTTTTCTGGTAGTAACCGTTTTCTTCTTTGTGGTCTTTTTCTGCTCTTTCTGAACCTTTTCATATCGCTCCCTGACAGATGATTCTACCTTATCATAATGCGTATAAAGTTCGTCTCCCTTTTTCGTAGTTACCACACGGTTCTGCTCATCATAGAGTTTGTAATCTTTGCTGGTATCAAGGAATGTGAGCATTGTCTTTCCATTATGGATATCCATAACGTTATCCTTATGCAGCCACACATATCTGACATCTTTTCCCCATGTTCCCGGAACTCTGGTCTTTACTGCATGGTCGTTTTCTTCTGCAATAAGTTTCTTACTGATCGTAACATCTGACAGGTTCGTATTTTTTGAGGCAGATATTGCCCTCATTCTGTCCGCAAGGCTCTGATACCCTCTGATCCTGTTAGTGAAAGCCTCCTTATCCATCATTACCTTGTGTGTACCATCCTCACTCCTGCCGCCAAGCACCCCGATTGTCTCAAGCTGTTTTATTACATTTTCTGCCTGCTCCCCATTGATGCTGAAATTCTCCTTGACCTGATCCACACTGATAGCCTGTTTTTCCATAGCAAACATTCCCACTTTTTCAATGAGTCCGTCTATGGCAGAATTTACCTTATCCCCTTCTACCGTGTGGCTTTTCTCGTTTCCCTGCTGTTTTCTCAAAAAATCCATCAGCTTGCCGAGGGACTTTTCATCTCCATTCTTCAGATAGTCATCAAAGGTGGCAATCCTGCCAAATTTCAGCTTCTGTATCATCATATTCACACGGGGAACTGCCTCTGTATGAAAGATGACCTCACTCATACCGTCTGTCTTGTTACAGTCTGGAAGAACCGAATACAGGATTCCGTATTTCTTTGCCATTCTCTCAACCTTTCTCATATCTTCCGTTTTAAACTGCAATACCTGCAAATCCCCGCCCTTTAAGAGCAGCTTTCTCATAGATGTTTTTCCCAACGACTTTTCATAATCAAGCATCCCCTTTAAAAAGTCGATTGCCTTCTGCATGGCGGCAATACCGCCACTGCCTACTTTCATAGCAATCTCTATCCCGTCATATGCGACACGGATAATCTGTACCGCTTCCTGAATTTCCTCTGCCATTATCGCACCTCCGCTTTCTCTCTTATTGTTGTCCTTATTTCTTCCGCCTTTGTACTGCGGATTTCCTCTGCTGAAACATCAATGCCATATGCTGTTAAAATATCAGACAGATGACTGATTGCTTTTTCCTCCTCTATCCGGTACATCTCAAGTGCCACAAGCAGGTTTTCGACCTGTTCCACCCACGCAGGCTTTATATCGTACTTTAACCTGTATGCGACCATAATCTCCTCGGACTGTACCTTATCCGTGGAATGTGCCAGAGCTTCGATCAGGGAAATCGTATCTTCCTTACTGCCGCTTCGGAAAGCAAACTGCACCACAAAGTTTTTTTCTTCTTCCGTGAACTCGTGTTCCACACCGTTCATCCCTGTTACCGCCTCATTGACTACTGCTAAATTCATAAGTACCTCCTAACCTGCCATACTGTTTTCAAGCACGGCAATCTCAATAATCTCTTTCATCTTTTCCGCTGAGACATTATTATTGATAAGTTCCACAAGCTGCCCTTCTGTCAGTCCCTTTTCTATGGCACTTTTTATCTGGACAAGCTGTGCAGGCACAAGATCACCGCTTGCAACCAGCTTTACAATGTCAGCTCTTGACTTCTTTTTGAATGAAAATCTGGCAAAAAGTGCCGCAATGCCGCCATTTGATTTTCTTTCTGTACGCTCAACTGGAAGATGCTGGATTACACGCCCGGCAGAGTCCGTAACAGGTATCTGATAATACACGGGTATTCCATTGTACATAGGTGGCACTGCCTGTGAATCTGCAAGTGTTTTCACTGTTTCCTTATTATCAGTAGCTGCCAAAACCTCTGACGGTCCAGCCTTTTCCTCTTTTTCCGCAACCTTCTGATCATCAGATGCCGCACTCATAATCTTATCCTCAAGAGATTCTATCCTGTCTCTCATACGCTCCATCTCCTTGTCCTTATGCTCAATGCTATCTCTTAATCTTGCAATCGTGCTGCTTGCCTTATTAAGTTCATCCTGCTGATGGCTGATAATTCCATCCTTGTCCTCATTTTCCTTTACAAGCCTTTCCGTGACTTCCTTATCTTCCTTTAATACTTCAACATCGGATAATTTTTTATTAAGGGCATCGTATCTTTCCTCCTGATAGTTGATTTTCTCCACTACCATTTCCATCTGTGCAATCAGTTCTTTCACATACTCTGAGTCCTGCGTATACTGCTCCGCAGCCTTTGAAAGCTGTGCCAGAACTTCTTCATATAATCTTCTCATCACAACGGGCTTCTCTCCCCTTGCCACAGCTTCCTGTATGGTTTCAACCGGAACTCCCTTTTCATAAAATTCCAGTGATACCTTCATCTGATTGCCGGAGAGCTTATTATTGTGAAGGATATTAAAAAGTTCCTCCGGAATCTCCTTATGCAGACCTTCCGATAACACTCTCATCTGTCCGATGTTAAAATTCTTATCCAGATACTTTTCCGTCTGCTCCTGCGTAAGTCCATCCTCAAGATCACTTTTTACAAGCCCGTACACCTCATCATCGAAATTCATTTCTTTTCTCAATGACTCAATATATCTGGCAATCTGCATATTGCTTAACGGCTTGTCATTCAGATTTTGTTCCATATGCTCCTCCTAACTGCGCAAAAAAACAGCCTATCTTACTGGCTGCTCTTTTCTGTCTCTTATAATCTCCCTGTTGTATTCTGTCTTTCTTCCATCTGAAATACTGTCCGGAATCATGCTGTTTAATATTGCCTTACCCGTATTCAGTTCCCTGAATGCAACCTTTTCTTTCGCACACACTTCTGAATACTCCTCTTTGTAATGTCTTCTTAAAGCCTGCACTTCCTCAAGCGAATATCCCTGTGCCTGTAATTCCTGCTCCAGTGCCACCCACTTCCTATGCTCATCTTCAAAGAAGGTATCCCCAAGCCTGTATGACTGCTCTGCTGGCTTTAAGTTTTCCATCTCATCAGCCGCAGTAAAAAGTTCCCTGCTCCTTTCCCTTGCTTTATAAATCCGGCTCTTTTCTGCCGAAGTCTCTTTTTTCTTATCCGTAAGAGAAGCTATCGTCCCCACAAGTTCTTCTGCTGAATGGATATTATGCCTTGCAAGGAACAAATACTGTTCCTGCAGCTTGTGCATTTTACGGATATCCTCCCTGTACTTCCATACCTGACTGTATGGTCTTTTTTTGAGTTTTCCCACCCGGTACAGCTTCGCATAATGCTTTTTCTGAAGTCCTGACAAGCCTGCCCTGCGGTATCTTTTAACTCTGCACTTTACAATGGAAACTTTCGGTATATCCTGTTTACTCTTATAAAACGCAATATCCTCTTTTACAATCCTGTCCCGGATTGCTTCCTCACAATACATATCCCCAAGAGATTTGCACCTTCTGAACCTTGTCATACCCTGTGGCTTGATTGCCAGATGTTTTCCCTGCTTTATCTGGTATCCCTTTTCAGACAGCAGTTCGAGAAATTCCTCATAGTCCTTCGCCTGCAAAATACAGGCATCCAAGTCTCTTTTTATCATATCGGACCATACAAAATTACCCTCCCTGTACTCACTCCATTCCTTATAGCTTTCGTGCTGCCTCTCCTTTTTCTCATCATCCACATCAATAATGGAGAGTCCATATTCCTGACACAGCCTGTTCGTGATAGGCTGGATATACTTTGCCCAGTCCCCTTTTTCGTAACGGTACTTTTTACCGTCCACAAAACTCACGCTGTTAAATACGATATGGGAATGAACATGGGCTGTATTATCGTGTACCACAAACACCGCTTCGTATGACTTACCAAGATATTCCTCCACAAATTTCTGTGTAATTTCAAATGCCGTATCCGGATTTACCTCATTTTCCTTAAAGGAAAGTATGATATGATACCCCTGACGCTTATCAATCTTTCCAAAATTACGCTTGGTTTCCTTCATCTGCTCAAATGCGGTATCGACCTGACAGTTTATTGCACCCACCAGTCTGCCATCCTGTGTTTTGTCCGGGTTCATCACATAATCAAGTGCCCGCTTTAAATGTTTTCCGTGAAAATGCCCGCCACAGTCTTTCATATTAAGGATTTTACTGATTGCCAATCTGCACCACCGCCTCATTTACTTTCTTGTTCAGTTTACGCATATAGGCAACAAGCTGTGTTTTATCCTCTTTGGAATAAAGTCCTGCATTGTTATTGAATACGATCTGATTGATATTGATTCCAATACGGTTCACCTCATTGATAAGCTCTTTTAAGAGTTTCCTGACTTCCGGGTAATCATTCGGTTTCTGGCTGATGAGCAGTCTTAAATAATCTGCTTCACACATTCCGCTCTCCCCTGCCTTTTTTGCAAGCAGTTCTGCCTCCTGCGGCATAAGACGGAGCGTTTTCCTGATACAGTGGATTTTATCTGCCATACGCTCACCTTCCCCTCTTATCTGTACTGTAATCCTTTATTCCTTGTGCTATCGTGGCTGCCGCCTTTTCCAAATCACCCTTGCCCTCCAGATTACTGATAAACGCTTCCACCAGTGCCGTTGCAACAGCATCAATCTCCTTTGCATGACTGGTTTTATCAAATAATCGGTCTAACACCCTCTCATCTGCCTTTAAACTGTCATACTTTTCCTGAAATTCGCAATATTCCTGAAAATCTTTCGGATCATCTTTCTTTGCCTCTGCGTGAAGTATCAGATCATAATTCCACTCACACACCTTATCAATCACATCATCTATCGGAAATGGCTCTATCTCACCGTTTTCCTCTGCCATATCCTGTCTGTACATCTTCCCCTCTGCATCCGTTCCGATTGCATAATCATGTCCTTCCATATAATTAAGAAGAAGTGCAGCATCTTCTATCGAAGGGTTGATTTGCTTATCATATACTTCTGCCCAGGCAATCAGTTCCTCTGGTTCTGAAAAAAGTGTTATTTCCCTGTTCTCTGCCACCTTGCACCTCCTTATCCGTGTTTCGTAGATATTCACTATGGCTCCAGTCACCGGTAAGTCCCCGGCGACTGCTAGATACGCATTAGAGACATCTCTGTCCTAATGCCATCTAGTTAGGGGAACATTCCCCTAATACCCCTGCAAAATATAGAGTGGTGGCACTTTGTTCCACCACTTTTGAATAAAACCACCGCTTTTTACCACCATTTCCGGTAAAAACCACCGCTTTATGCCACCACTTTTTATAATTTATATTCATAGGAAAAAACAGCATCGGAAAGTGGTGGTACTTTGTTCTATCACTTTTTGAAAAAACCACCGCTTTGTTCCACCATCTTCCGTAAAAACCACTGCTTTTTACCACCACTTTTTAATGGCACTGTCCGGCTATGGTCATCTGCTCCTTTTTCTGATCTGCAAGATTAAGTTTTGTTGCAACAAGCCATTCATTGTAATCCTTATAGCCTGCTGGTGGCGGACAGTCCTCAACCTCATAGCCCAGTCCATAGTATTTTCCCATAAGTTCTGCGGCTGCTTTCCTGCCCGGTGAATCCCCATCAAGGCAGAAACGGATAAAAGAAATCTGTGGGTGTTCCCTGAGAAAAGTTGCAAGCGGGGCATCTGCAAGCATTCCAAGAGCCAGCTTATTTGATTCATGGTCGGCAAATATATCCACATAGCTCATAAGGTCGATTGCTGCCTCGAATACAACAAGCTCTGTACTGTTTACATTCACCACATTAAATCCATAGTTCTTATCATTCCCCTCCACATCACACTTGAATGGTTTTCCCTGTTTATCAAATACACCACGCATACTTGCAAATCTGGTTACTCCATTCTTGTCATTTCCTTTAAAGACAATATTGTGATAATGCCTGCTCTCATATATGAGATTTTCCTTTAAAAACAGTTCTATCACTGCCTTACTGATTCCACGCTCATTGTTAAGATAGGATATCAGGTAGGAATTATCCCCTGCTGGCTGCGGAAGCACAAAAGGCTTTCTTTCCTGTGGCTGTTTCTTTGTGACCTGATGAACAAGCGGCTGCTTTCCCGTGCTTTCAATTCTCCGGTATCCGGCAAAATCCAAGAGCCAGAATACAGCCTCTTTTACACTCATTCCGCCAAATACACGGAGGAAATCTATCTGTGAGCCGCCATTATTTCCCTTATCAAACTGCCTTGACCATCTGTACCAATGACTGCGGTCATAGATACGGATTGAGTCCATTTCCTTTAAGGTGTGATATTTTCCAATCCTCTTTACGGTATAACCGAGACTTTCTGCAACGGCACAAAGATCTACGCTCTTTGCTATGGCAAGTTCCTCCTCTGTAAATCTTCCTTCCATACTCTCACCTTGCCTTTCCCTGCTCTGCCACAAGCGGTGACTTAATATCAAGGTTCCTGTAATCCGTACTGAGTGTAATTCTTGGATTATCAATCATTCCCTTTTCCTTGAAACTGAAGAAGGCACGGTTATCCCCTCCCACGATGATATGATCCAAAAGAGGGATTCCAATAAGCTCACACAGCTTATTCATACGGTCCGTCATCATCGTGTCTGCCTTGCTGGGAAATATATTTCCCGACGGGTGGCAGTGGATCAACATCATACTGGCAGCATTACTTAAAATACTTGACTTAAATAATTCTCTTGGGTGTGCCATTGCTTCATTCAACGAACCCACACTTGCAAAATGCACATTAATAGGCTTTAGGTCGGAGCTGAGATTTACAACACACACCACTTCCCTGTCGAACTGGCACATACATTCTCCCATTACGGCAGCTACTTCTTCCGGCTTGTTAAAGGACTGCTCCGAATAAATCGGAGCCTCCTTTACAAGCCTTATGGATACAACATCAAGTTTGAAGTCGTTCTTCTCTGTCACAGGAATCCGCCTCCTCTCCAAACTCAATACGGATAATAAAGTCACCTTTCTGGCTGTTTACAAGAGCAATCAGTTCTTCTACGGTAAGTTCCTGCTCCATAACTGCCTCCTATCTCGCCTTTTCCTTTGCGTCATATACAAGCTGCGGCTCTGCCACGATACCGTCCAGTCTCTTGTTCGGTGTATCCGTTGCAAGTGTGAGTTTCCTTAAATCTTTATCATAGTGATACACCTGATTGGAAAGTCGTTCTTCCAATGCCACCTTCTGCATATTCACCTCTGCCACCATCTGTGCAAGCTCCTCCGGTTCGGTCAGCTCAGTAGACACCGCAAGAACTTCGTGCACACTTGAAGGCAGGATATACAGATCACTTTCAAGGTTTTCTGCCAGTTCGTGAAGCTCATTCTCATAAAGCATTGATACTGCACCGTCAATTCCCCTGTTATTGGAGATTATCCACAGAGTCTGCTCCGGTGGAACTTCCCTGATCATCATCTCTGCTATCTCCTCCGGCATCCCGTCACTTAAAAACATCTCTTTCATAACATCATTCATATTTCTTATTCTTGGCGGTAAGATTCTTCTTGTGTTCTCAGCCGCATATTTAAAAAGCTGCTCCTCATTCATTCCAAGTCTTTCCGCAAGGCTGTTCGTAACCTTTATACTCTGAATACTTTCAGTATCCGCATTTACCACAAGTTTATAGATAATGGAAAGATCCTGAAATTCTCTATGTGGCACCTGCTCCAGAAATGACTTGTTCTGTTCCGTATTGATAAGCTGGAATACTACCTTTTCATCTGCATCTTTGTATAAGCTGTCAACATCAACAACTTGCGGTGTCTTTGCAAACTCCATTGCCATAAGGTCACATGCCGCCATCAGTGTTTCCTCCAGATCACCACAGCTCTGATATTTCTCATACATATCGTTGATATAAATAGTAGGAGAAATAGTAGTATCTTCCCCTCTAATATTGATAGCATCATATGTCATATTTACCTTTTCCGCAGGTCTAACTATAAGCTCCATACCTTTAAAACTGTCGGGCATATAGTCCATAAACTTTTCTTTTACTACTTCCTTAAAAATCTCATAATTCATCATATCTGCTTATCCTCCAAATAAAAAAAGCGGGGGAACATAAGTCATTGGCTTACATTCCCCCGCAAGGTTGATCGTTTTTATTTTCTCTTTGATATACCCGTCAGCTCATTCCGGACAATCCCGTATTCTGTGCATTTTAACCTCCTTGATTATAACAATTTCTTAAATTTAAAGAAATACTTCACAAGTCTTCTGTTTTTCCTGTAAGCAGGAAAGAAGCCTTTTACCTCCATAGTCTCACCTCCCCTCAAAATGTTCCCATTCTTACGAATGAAAGAAATACTCTTGCTATCAGACAGAATAGAAGAAGAACTAACCTGACAAGTCCCAAGAACAGCTTTAATGCTCCAAGAACAATTTTCAGCATCCACTTGAGTATCTGTAAAACAGCGGTTCCTACGGCTCCTGCAATTCTTCTCATAATAATCAATCTCCTTTCAACATCCATCCCATTGCCAATCCTGCAACATCTGAATCATTCATAACATCTTCTTCCGGCTGTTCTTCCATATCTTCCTGTGGGTTTGCAATCACTACCGGCTGGCTGTTCTTCACTCCCGCCAAAGCTCCCCCAAGTAAAGAAATGACCTCTTTTCTTGCCTCACTCATTGCAGAATACTCAATTTCCTTTTTTATCTTTTCTATCTCGTCCCTCGTTACAAACTGTTCATATCTCTTTTCCTCTTTGGAGGGAATATCATCCTCTCCATAGTGGTCAATATAAAACTCACAGGCTTCAATCAGGAACTGATTCTTTGACTTATATATCTTTGGATTAAGCCCCTTTATGACCTCATTGATTTTAGCGTGTTGAGGATTGAGCAGATTCAGTCGGAATGTGCTCTCCATAATATGCCTTCGTGCCATATGACTACCCCCTATGCAAGTCTCTTAGCAGTTTTCAGTCCCATAATGGCAAGCTGTTCATATCCTCTGGCATTTGCCTTTACATCAAGGATATAAGAGATATTCTTTGCTTCGTGATTGCTGAAATTCTTCATTACCACTGCCCCGCCACCTACAAATACAATCGGTGTAGTTTTAAGGTTATAACTAAACTCACGGATTGAGTTATATACCTTTTCAACAAAGTCCTCTATCTCAGCCTTGATAATCGCAAGGTATTCATCATCTATATCAGACCTGCCATATCGCATAATATTCTGGATTTCTGTTTCATCAACTTCCCCGTTGAGCTGTCTTACACACTGCTCATTGATAGAACGCATACAGGTAATAAGTCCTCTCGGCACGGTAACACACTTTGATTCGTCCGGTGACTTGTTAATCACGGGCATAATATCTATTGTCCAGCTACCGATATCAACAACCAGCGTTTTCTTTGCCATAGTCGGTATCTTGTCAACCACTGCCGCATAGCACTGTGGGAATACCGCCACATCGTCAATCTCAATATGGTATGCTTCATTTTCATATCTGAAATCAACACGCTTATTCTTGGTCAGGTATTTAATAAAGTTATTTCTCTCTGCTCCAAATCGGGTAAGTGGAAGTCCTACTGCAAGAAATACCTTTGCATCTGACAATCCTCTTTTCTTCAATTCCTTTGCGACTGCTGCCAGTGTCAAAAGATAAAAGCTGTCATCTTCAACCTTTGTATCTTTCACTTCCTGCCTTACTGTTCCAATCTTGTAATACTTACCGTCGTACTCAAGAACATCTCCAAAAAGTGCCGGAGTAGTTGTAATCTCCTTTACCCCTGTGACAAATACCTGAGTTACGGTTTTCATCATTGACCAGCCGTGATCAATTCCTATTACTTCTAACTTGTTATTCATTTTTCTGTTCCTCCAAATCTTACTAATTTTGTTCATACAGCTACCCGTACCTTTCGGTTTGTGTTTCTATCCTATTTTCCTTGTCTCTGAAATATCTGCCAGCGATTTATATTCGATCACACTCTGCTCTTGCTTTCATAAGACAATACTTCCATATACAGCCACCTCTCTTTTTGCGAGATGACTTACATTCAGACCAAATCAGCTTCTTTTCTGCCATCTCCTGCTCATTTCCAATAAAAAAGGCAGGACAAACAGCCGGATACACTTTTCAGTGCAAAGCTAATTTAGTCCTACCTAAAATTATTACTATTCAATTTTCACCTCTCTTGGGTACACAAAGCACACTCAGCCCATGAATCTGAACTGCTCTATGTAATGGTCATATTTCGGATTGATATGTCAGCGCTGCCCTATCCTGTACCGATTTAAAGGTATAAAAATAAGGACTAAATTAGTTCCAACCCCTTGATTTTACTGGGTTTCTTCTAACTTGTCCCAATTATAACTCAAGCACCGATCAAAACGGTATCATAAGAATCCCAGTCTGCGGGAGTAATCTCTGTCAGTGCAATATCCCGAAGGCTCTCATCATCATGCTCTCTGGATACCCGGCTGGAGCTGTTAGTCCAGTTCAGGTCATCACTGGTATAGGGCTCTACCGGAGTGATAGCTGTAATGTTCCACCCATACTTTGGTGGTCAGGAAGATCTCCTCTCTGGGAATACCTGACTCCTGAATAGCCTCTCCTACTTCTTCCTCATTCACATACGCATTGGCGGTATCGATCAGCTGGTATCCTTCTTTCAAAGCAGCATATACCGATTCCTGTGCCTCATCCGGGCTCAAGAGAAATGTTCCCAGACCTGCCATGGGCATTTTTACGCCATTGTTTAAAGTAATGTATTCCATCTTTTCCAAAATTTCCATACGATAACCTCCTGTCTGTAACTATAGAATTCCTTTATCTTTACAGTTTTATTATAAGAACTTCTCCTCACCGGCAGAAGTCTCTGTTTGTTTTTCAGTATTAACCCTGGGGTTATAATCCGTTACTTTATTTAAAGTTTCATGCATTACAACCATAAGAGCCAAAAGAAACTTTAATGTAAGTCTGTCACTCAGCAGACTCGATATAATTTGTCCCCGCGGAAATAATGGAGGATTAAATACCTGCATATGAGAGCGGTACTCCAAACGCAGCATACATATCCAGCCATGCTGCTCCTAACATTGAATCCGGCAATCCCAAACTTATAAATGCTAAATATATAATTGCTAAAATAATATGAGTCATCTTAACATCTCCATATATGCCATATAATAACTTTGGCACCGAATAACAGCCTGTCCCCATAATAGGTAACAAACACGATCATTCCCATCATCGCTATGTAATCCGGCAAAAACAGTCCAAGGCTTTCCTGTGGTCCGAAGAATACAAAATGGCTCTTTAAAAACAGATAGTTCACGATTCCTCTTTTATAAAAGGCATAGCCTCCGTAAACTGCGATCAGCAGTCCCGGGATCTTAGCGACGCCTTTCAATGGAAACACCTTTCCCAGAATTCTGAACATCATGTTCCAATGAAGTCCCAGATGCACCGCCATAAACAGAAATCCCCAGTATGCACAGAGAATATGGATGCTCCTTGCCAGATTGGCCACCCCTTTGATCCGGACGAACCGGAAAATATAGTTGGACAACAGAATACCGCTCACCATGAAGCCGATCATCGTCAGAGCCAGCAATATTACGATCACAGTCTGCAAGATTCTGTGCACCGTATATTTTCCCCTTGTAATGTTTCCCATCCATCTTCTGTTCAGAACATGGTGCCCTATGACTAACAAAAACATTGCCATGCCGATCCACTCATGGGCTTTTTCTCCCACCAGCTGATAGGACATCAGCAATAGCAGGGCAAGTGTCATTCCGGAATCGGCCAACAGTCTGATCTTCAGATTTTTATTCATTTTGTAATTCCTTCTACTGTTCTTACTAATTTCTCCACCTTTTCGGAAGGATCCTTCGCATACAGGAGTCCGTAAGGCATTTTATAGTCCCATTCCACCGGAAGGATCTTCATGAGCGGATGTACGCTCTCCCAGCTTTTGATGGCAAGCAGCATGTCATTACTGTTCTCACAGCGGTTGAAAATATCGACGTTGTAGAAATCAAAATCTGCGATGGTGATCTCCGGATATTTCTCTGTCAATTCTGCTCTGAGTGCATCCACATAGCAGCTCCAGCCTTTCCTCATCATAAGGAGCCGCTCCCCTTTCAGATCCTCCGGGGTCAGCACCTTTTTCCCCGCAAGTCTGTGATGCAGGGCTACCGCCACGCAAAAAGGTTCTCTGGACAGCTCCACGCCGTTGCACTTACGCAGTCCAGCATGGTCTCATCAAAGATTCCAGCGATCACGTCTATATTCTGTCCCAGATTTACAAGGATCTCTCTGGCATTCTCCGGGGTATTCTCAAAGGGAACCAGTTTAAACTTGACCTTGGGATACTGCTCCTGGATCCTGGGCCAGAGTTCCACAAAGACCTGCGGCGGTGTCATGGGTGAAATTCCCACCCGGATCACATCATCTTCGTCATTCCCGGCTTTTTTCGCTCTCTCGATAGCTTCTTTACTGTAATTTACCATATATTTTGCATCCTGATAGAGGGATTCTCCCGCCGCCGTCACCACAAGACCTCTGTGGGTTCTGGCAAAAAGCTGTACTCCAAGATTATTTTCCAACGAATTGATCTGCTTGATCACCGCCGGTAGGGAAATATACAGTTTGTCCGCTGCCTTGCTGAAACTGCCTGCTTCCACCACACAAATGAAGGTATCCAACTGGGGATTGTACATCATTTCTGTTACCTCCTTCTATTGAAAAGGTCTCTTTCTTCCTACGACCAACATTATTGCATCATATAGTGTGATTGTAGCAGTCGGTAGTAGCTACCGGTCAATGTTTTTTATATTTTTTAAGAAAAAACGGTGAAGCCTGTTGACTCCACCGTCGTATTCTTACCCTTTATGTTATTTCAAACTCTATTTGCAAATCTGCCGATTTACAGGTGTTCCAGCAATCCGCTGATCCCCTGTTCCTCATAAATATCCTTGTAATACGCTACTTCTTCCTGAATCAGCTGATCGATGACCTGCATGCCAAGAAGTTCTACAGGCGCCTTGTCATCGGTCATGAGGTAATCTCCGGCCACGTAGGCACTGCTGTTGTCCGCTACCCGCTGCATCATGTTCTGCAGTCCCGCATCTGACAGATTCTCCACATGATCGGATAATACTTCTATCATATCACTGTGCTGGGAAGCAAACAGTTCGCGGTTGGTGGAGCCTGCCACGTCTACAGTATAGACATTGTCAAATACGTTGGCAATGGTGTCGGCAAGGTACTGATTGATATCCCCTTCCTTGTTGCCGTGCATGTTCATATTGACTACCATGACACCACCGTCCTTCAGATGATCTTTGACCATGGTAAAGAATTCCACGGAAGACATCTGGAAAGGAATGGTGATGTCCTGATAGGCATCCACCATGATGACATCATAGGTGGTATCCACCGCCTGCAAAAAAGCCCTGCCGTCATAGGTAGTCACCTTCACATCCTCCGGCAGGGAAAAATATTCTCTCGACAGCTCCGTGATCTTTTCGTCGATCTCCACGCCCTCGATATTCATATCGCCGAAATATTTCCGGCACTGGGTCGCATAGGTTCCGGTTCCCATACCAAGGATCAGTACATCCATGTCCTCTACCGGTTTATCCGGCACCATAAGGGGCGCCGCCATGGCATAGTCATAATACATGCCGGTAAGTCCCCCTTCTTTCATATAGAGGGATTGGACACCGAACAGCACGTTGGTGGACAGGACCACCTGTCTGTCCGTCTCCGATACCTGCAGATAATTATAGATGGACTCTCCTTCGTAGGTCAGATCCTTCTGCCAGAAAGCAAAGGAATCCGAATATCCCAGACCACAGCATAAAATAAAGATCAGTACCGATGCTGCAATCTTTTTCTTTCCCGTATGCTGGCAGATAAAGTAAATCACAGACAGCAGGATCAGAATTCCGGAAAAGATCAGAAATGTAATGGAGGTTCCCACCGCCGGGATCGTCACGAAAGTCGGTACGAAGGTTCCGATGATGCTTCCCACGGTATTGAATGCACCTAAAGTTCCCACGGTCTGTCCGCTGTCATCCAGACTATCCACGGAATATTTTACCAGAGAAGGGGTCACAGTTCCCAGTAAAAATAAGGGGAACACGAAGATCACCATGCAGGCTGCAAACGCCGCAATGATGAGGAAATTGTTGCTGACGGTAAAGATCAGCAGTGCGGAGATCCCAAGGATAATGTACTTGCCCACCACAGGGATCAGGGCAATCCAGATGGCCGCGATCAGGATCCTGCCGTAGAGTTTGTCCGGGTTCGGGGACTTGTCCGCACTTTTACCGCCGTAGATATTGCCCAGCGCCATGGCGATCATGATGGTGCCGATGACAATGGTCCATACGATCTGGGAAGAACTGAAATACGGTGCCAACAGTCTGCTGGCTCCCAGTTCCACCGCCATGACGGACATCCCGGCGAAGAACTCTGTGAGATACAAGAACAGCTTATTTTTCAAAATTCCTGAATGATTCATAAGTGTTGTAATCCTTTCCGCATTGACAGTGCGTCTATGCTACGTTATGATTTTATCAACGGTAGTAACTACCGGTCAATACTTTTTTGTAACTATTCAGAGCCATGCAAAACTGCGTTCTGCGAATGCTTGCATTCAGTCAGATAGGCAGTTTTATATGGCGAAGTAACCACATTAGCAAAAAGGAAGCCATTTTATGTATTCTATGAAAGAAGCCTGTGCCCTGACCGGCATGACCTATGAGAACTTAAAATTTTACTGCAAGGAGGGACTGGTACCCAACGTGAAGCGGGACAGCCGCAATTATCGTGTCTTCGATGACCACGATATCAAATGGATCCAGAGTCTCGGGTGCCTCAGAAACTGTGGTCTCTCCATCGCCGAAATGAAAGAATATCTGCATTTATGTCTGGAGGGCGAATCCTCCATTCCCGCCAGAAAAGACATCCTCTCCCGGAAAAAAGAAGCACTGTTAACCTCCATGCAGCAGCTGCAGGAGGCCGTGGACTACATCGACTGGAAACAAGGATTCTATGATGACGTGTTATCCGGAAAGACCGCTTATTACAGCAATCTTATCCCTGAGACGACACCGGATGCTTCCGAAAGCACAGCTTCCTGAAACTGTTTGCGCAATCTAAAAAGCGGCCATGCGATTAAAGCATGGCCACCATGAAAACTCATCTCTGTTATTACCGGATCAAAAGTAACCATGCCATTCCATAATAGGTTACCACTGCCACCAGATCGTTTACCGTGGTGATCAGGGGACCGGATGCCACTGCAGGGTCTACCTTGATCTTATGGAAAAACATGGGGATCACCGTACCTACGGCACTGGAGATTGCCATTGCCACTAAGAGGGAGACTCCCACGCAGCCGGAGATTCCAAAGGCTCCCATCCAGGTATATCCTTTGAACAGATGCACATAGACACCGAGACAAAGTAATGCCATAATGCCCAGCAGTGCTCCGTTTAAGGAACCGGTCTTTACTTCCTTGACCACCAGCTGGAACTTCTGTTTTCCCGTCAGATTTTCATCCATCAACACACGGATGGTCACTGCCAGAGACTGGGTTCCCACATTTCCCGCCATATCCAGCACCAGCGACTGGAAGCAGATCACGATGGGAAGCACCGCCACCACATTTTCAAAAAGTCCCACCACAGAAGACACTCCCATGCCTAAGAACAGCAGAATGATCAGCCAGGGCAGACGCTTTTTCATACTCTGGACTATGGGCTCCTTCAGATCCTCTTCTGCGGTCAGACCTGCTAGCTTTGCATAGTCCTCGCCCATCTCATTGTCCACCATTTCGATCAGGTCTTCGGATGTGATGACACCTAGGATTCTCTTATCTTCTGACAATACGGGAATCGAGTCCTCCGCATAATCCAGGATCCGGTCCATGCAATCATCGATCTTCTCATGATCGGTCACATAAGGATAAGATTTCAACACCAGATCTTTCAGATGTGTATTTTCTCTTGCACGGATCAGATCCTTCAGGTCGATGGCTCCGGCGAAAACACCCTTTTCATCTACCACATAGATGGTCATGATATTGTCGTTTTCTCCCGCCTGCTTCACCAGCTCGCTCATAGCCTGCTTGATGGTCAGGTCTTCCGGGATGCAGATGTAGTTCGTCGTCATGCAGCTACCGATCTCTTCTTCATCATAGGACAGCAGCATCTTCACATCTTTTTTCGCATCCTCGTCCAGCATCCGGACAATCTGTTCTTTCTCTTCCGGATCCAGATCTTCCAACAAGTCGACAGCGTCATCGGAATCCATCTCGGAGATCACTCTCGCAGCACTCTCCACGGACAGTTCCCGGATATACTTACGGGGTTCCTCAATGTATTTGAAGATTTCTGCAACCTTCTGCGCTCCCAGCAGGTGATACAGTCGCTTCCGTTCTTCCTCTGTCATCCCTGCCATCATATCGGCAATATCGTTCTTATGATAATTTAAGAGGAAATCCAGGATCTCCTCATCCGTTTTCTCGCTACGGAATAATTCTGCCAGTTCGGAATATTTCTTGTTCATAATCTAATTCTCCTTTCTCGTTCTCATTCTTCGATGCAACGTAAAGGGCAAAACAAAAGAAGCATCACACGATGCTTCCTCTGCATGAATCTCTATGCACAACAAATCAAAGTACGGCCGTCACTTTCCACAGACAGCTGTACCATGCTTGCAGGAAAAAGCACCGTGTTTTCTACTTCGCCCATAACCATCGCAACTGTCCATGAAATTCACCTCCAACTTGTTTTTTCCGTGGTTATAGTAGCACTGTGCCTTTTATTTTGCAAGCTGTTTTTTCAACCCTTTAGTAACGAATCACCAGCATTCTGCATTCTTCGCAGCATTCTGCTTCTATTTGTGTTCTGTGACTGGGTTTGAGCTTTGTGATCTCTACAAAACCATCTGCATTTTTTGCATTTTCAAATACTCCGGGAACTTCATTTGCGAAGCTGAAAGCTCCTTACTGCTGAATAAATAACCTTTTCTCATTTCTTTTCCACAATTTGAGCACTTCATATTCTAATCCTCCGCAACCATTTTTCTGCTTAGTTCCAGCGCACTTTTTAACTGACTTTCAAACTTTTCTGCCTGTATCAGGGCAATGCCTTCTTCATTGCCCAATACCATCAGCCGGGAGCCCTCCTGCAATCCATACTTGTCTCTCGCTTCTTTCGGAATTACGATCTGTCCGCGATTGCCCAGCTTTACCGTTCCCCATAAAAATTTTCCTTCCGGTGGCGGAGCCAATGCCATGTTTCCTCCTCTCACCCAGAGCATACCAAATCCATGGATAGAACTCTATACATAACTGTAGGCAATTACGCAACCTACCGTAGCAACAGCGGGTTTTCAGAGTTTCTTGAAATTTAAATGTTAACGTTAAATTGAATCCTATCAGCGTTACTTTTGTGCTACTATAATAATATGTATTGGTAGGAAAGTAAATATCGTATCACATTTGTATGAAAGAGCAAATATCGACTGCGCAAAGGTAATTTCGCCAAAAGGAATAAACTCTGCTGAAATTTTTATTTGTTGGATCCTCAAATTGGTGCGACATTGTCGCACCAATTTGAAAAAGTTTGTGAAACGAATTTAGACGTTTTGATAAACAATGCAAATTAACATCTGTCACTCCTACGGCAAATTCCTCTTTATATTTGTATTAATTTAAAATGCTTAGTAAATCAGAAAAATGCCTTAATGAATATGTTGATTTCTCATAAGCAGCTGCCGTTCCAATTCCAGCGCTTATAAAGCCCCCCTTCACAGCTGCCTCGATACCAGCATATGCATCTTCCACTACGAGGCAATCTCCCGGTTTCTCATTTAGCATCTGTGCTGCATTTAAAAATACTTCCGGATTCGGTTTTGATTTTTTTATATTTGTTCCGTCACTTACCGCATCAAAGTAGTTTTCAAGCCCAATTTGTTTCAAAATACGCTTTGCATTTTTGCTGCTTGAGCCTATTGCCAGTTTATAACCTCTGCTACGAAGCTCTGATAATGTATGGGATACCTCAGCTTCCAAATCATCCGGAGACATGTTATGGAGCAGTTCGATATATTTACGATTTTTATATTCAGCAATTTTTTCTTTCTCTTCCAAAGAATAACTCTTATCTGATTTTTCTAAGATTATCTCAAGACTATCCATTCGACTTACCCCGCGAAGGCGTTCATTAACGACCTCATCAAAGTAAACTCCAATGTAATCTGCCGTCTGTTTCCATGCTTGATAGTGATACTGATCCGTGGAACAAATTACACCATCCAAATCAAAAATGACAGCCTTTATCAATTATTTCACCTCCTGTTTCACACGACTATTCGGAATATGAGAAAGTTTTTTATCTAATTCCTCTTTGATTTCATCCGATACCTTCATTACAGAAAGCATATTTCGAAATGGAATATGCTTCATAATCTCCATCTTATTCTTTGGCTCTTTTTCAGCATTCTCTGCTTTCGGTGCATGATCTGCCGAAGACATAAATTCTTGAAAAATCTTGTTTCCTTCAGGGCTCTCTGCAATACAGCCTATGGTGCAATCAATGGACAGAAACGGTAATCTGTCTCCTGTGATATGCGCTTTAACTATAGGCAATCGTTCCCCTTCGGGTCCACACGTTCCCATTACATCTGCCAACCATGAAATGCTGTCATCCACCCATTGAACCGCCCGGCTGCTAATTTGGCTGCCGGGAGTTTCCAAACTTGGGTCACATGTAGAAAATGCATGACAACCATGACTATAAATATGGCTTTCAAAAGAAATATCCTTTTCTATTAATCCTTCCATAAATTTAACGGAATTGATAACCGGTACCACTTCATCTGTCCTTGATGCAAACAGGAACACAGGCGGTGTGCGGTCATCTATCTCTGCAATCGTATCAGGTGCAGTAGGATTACATCCTTTCACATCTTCTCCTGTGACTGCATAACCCAAAATTACGGCATTGGGGCGCTGATTTGCCATAGTGGCAGCCGCAGCAGCCAGGTGTCCCCCTGCCGAAAATCCAATGACCGCCACTTTTTCTGTATCTATGTGCCATTCCTTTGCGCAGTTACGAATATAAGTTATAGCCTCTTCATAATCCAAAAGTGGCTGGGGCCAAGATGCGTATTGTTTTACAGAATAACGGAGAATACAAACCTGGTAGCCCGCTTTTAAATAGGGCATAGCCACCGGATCCGCCTCCCTATCTGAGCAGAATTCATAGGCGCCTCCCGGCAGGATGAGAATACAGGGTCTTTGGGTCAGTCCCCGGAATTCTCCTCCCGTTTCCTGCAAATAAGCAGTCAGTGTAACTTTTCTTTTCTCACTCAATACAATTTGTTCAATTTTCATCACATTCTCCTCTTTCAACCAGTCTATTCCACATTACCTTTTCCATATTTTTCAGTACGGGTATCTGAAATCACGCCGCTCCAATTCAATCCGTAACCATAGTCATAGATATGTCCGTCCGCATCTATATGGCAATCCATATCCAACGGTACATCCTCCTGCTGTAACTCTACTGCTTTCATATCCCTTGGCATCTGGAATGCCAGAAGACCGGAGGGCTCATATACCCCGAATACTGCCTCTATTAACACTTTCGGATCCAGACCGAAATGCATCAGTATGCCGTCACAGTAGGGTTCAAATTCTTTCATCACTGCCGGTCTGTCAATCTGCCACAGCACAATAACTGGCTTTTTCCCCATGACCTGACGCACCTTTATAAGTTCCTCCACTTCAAAGGCATTTGCTGTATGAACTGTTTTCCCACGATAGCTTCGATTGGTAAAATTCTCAAGCGGATCTCCTCCGGCAATACTAATCTCCCGGGCATATTCTGCTGTGTAATCACCATACTGTAAGCTGATCGGCACATATCCATTGCCGCCGGTTTCCGCATCCTTTACATCATATCCATCATTTGCAATAGGATTGAACATAACAACAAGTGCACAATCTGCTTCGTCCGGATTATCTGTCGTCTGCGCATAAGGGTCTATGTATTGCGATGAAAACGCGTGTCCTCTGTGAGCCGGAATATCTCCAAAGGGTGTAAACTTAGAAAGGAATTCTCTCTGAGGGTAGTAAATTCTACATCCTTTTTTGAGTGGCAAAACACTATTATGGTTTTTCAGCATTACCACGGACTTTCGCTGTGCAGAAAGTCCTTTTTCTCTAAGAACCTTACTTCCCACTTTTTCTACGGATTTCTCCTCTTCCAAATAAGGATTCTCAAACAAGCCAAGCCGGAACATATTGGTAAGAATCCGCACTGCAGAAGACTCCAGTCGTTTTCTCATAACATTTTCACCATATTTTCTGACTCCCATGTCATAAGCTTTCAAGATGGGTTTCGGATTCATTACATCACCGAATTGGTCTACACCAGCCTCAATCAGTTTGAGAAAACGTTCTTCAATCGTCAGCTTTTCAGTTCCCCAGCAGTTCCCCTTTCTTTCTCCTATATGTTCCGCTTCATCTTCCGTAATACTAAAGTCTGTACAAACTACTCCTTGGAATCCAAATTCCTCACGTAACAGATCCGTAATCATATACCTGCTATAATTGTTGCCAACATTTTCTCCATATTTTTTATCCTGATTCCAACTAATAGCATAATATGGCATAATTGCGGCTGCACAATCTGTCCCATCTTCCAAGGAAAATGCTCCTTCTGTAAAAATTTTCATTTGATTCTTCAAATTATCTCCCGGGTATACGGAATATTTACCAAAAATATGATGCGAATCCCTTCCACCTTCCCCGGTTCCTCCGCCAGGCCAATGTTTCGGCATAGCAATCATACTGTCATATCCCCACGCACCTTCTACCTGTCTTGTCTGATCGGTTGTACTCTGAAGACCGTCACACACTGCACGGGACATATCCTTTGCCAGATCCGGTACTTCTCCAAATGTAGTAGCGAAACGGCTCCAGCGGGGATCTGTTGCCAAATCTATCTGGGGGGATAAGGAAGTAGGCATACCCATTGCTCTGCTTTCTACTGCTGCTGCATGTCCGTATTCCTTTGCAATCTCCGGGTCAAAAGTGCAGGCAATCCCCAGCATCTCCGGCCACACCGAACAAAAAGAATCCCCCTTGAACAGTTCGATGCTTCCAGCCGCGTGGCGTGGATTGGTACTGTTATTACACGGAATAGCAAACGGTTCCTTCTCACATTCCTGCTGTATATTGTTGTTCCATCGAACCGCATTACGTACATCTGAGATTTCTATCATTAAAAACTGTCGTAAAAAATCTTCCTTTATTCCCTTTTTCTGTTGATCTGACAGTTCCCATGCTTCGGCACCGCTATCAGCAAACTCGACACCATCAACCGTAGAATATGCTCCCAGAAATTCGACTGTCTGACCCGGAATGGACTGTTTTCCCGCATGCATCATTAGTCCTATAATTTGTTCTTTAGTCAAACGTCCTGCCAAATCTTCTGCACGTTCCTTTGCCGGCAGTCTCCAATCTTCGAATGGATGCAGTTCACCATCTCTTGCATGATCTTTAAATTTCTTTCCGTCAACCACCAAAATTGGCAAACCCGACTCCCTACTCATCCCCAGACGAGGACCATTTTCATTTTCAACATAGATAATTTCCGGTAATTTTTTCATTCTCATTTTTTTCTTTCCTCCTTAACGTCTATATCATTTAACTCCGGTCTCTGTATAAAACGACTTGTAATGATTGCAATCCCAAACAGAACAGCAGACATGTAAAAGCAATTACGATAAGCCATAAAGCCTGCCACCGTTTCCGACATTCCTTCACTCGCAGCCTTTGCAGTACCAGATGCAATAATGCTTGAAAAAACTGCAATAGCACAAGAAGAAAAAACCTGTTGTGCAGAGGTCGAAAGCGACATTACTCTTCCTGACATTTCCCTTGGAGCAACTTGCATTAAGTGTGTGTTATACTGTTGATTAAATGCCGCTCCAATACCCATAATAATCATACTTGCCACAAAACATGGAATAAGTGCTGCCCGAGTTCCCTGAGCCAATAATAACATTGCAATAATACTTCCAAATAATCCCGTGGTAACAAGAGGTTTTAATCCTACACGATCAAACCAGTGACCTACAATGGGTGCAAAAACCAAGTTGAAAACTGACTGGGGCAGCATTAGCAAAGCACTTTGCATAGAGGTAAAACCTGCTACCTGCTGTAAAAACAATGGTACAAGATACAGTAGCCCAAAATAAAGAAACATATTAATCCATTGAGTCATAATACTACAAGTAAAATTAGAGACTTTAAAAACGCGAAGCTCCCATAAGGGTTCTTCCGTATGTAATTCCACATAGATAAATATAAAGAGCAACACTAAACCTGTTCCAAGACAAATCGATACTGCCGGTTTTGTCCATCCCTCACTGGCTAAACTAATACCGTAACATAGAAGTGTGAATGCAGATGGAATCAGCAACATTCCTGCCTTATCTATTTTCTTTCCCTCCTGTGTACACTCTGTTGAAGGCAAAAATTTAAGTCCAAGGATAATAGCTAATATACCTAACGGAATATTGATCAGGAAAATCCACCGCCATGTTGCTACTGTCAAAAGCCACCCTGCCAGCACAGGTCCCAGAGACGGAGCTACCATTGTCGGAATAGCTACCATTCCTGTCACAACCCCCACCTTATCCGCAGGACTGATTTTAAAAGACAAGGAAAAAGCAATTGGCATAATCATCCCACCGCCTAGACCTTGCAAGATCCTACAGCATATCAACATCCCTGGAGAAATGCTGACTGCACACAGGCAGGATCCCAGCACAAAACATAGTAAACATGTAAGAAAAACTTTTTTATAGCCAAAACGATCCGTCATCCAACCCGAAAGTGGTATTACTGCGACCTGCGCAAGCGTATATGCAGATACCACCCATTGAATCATTACATTCGTGGTGTTCATCTCCGTCACCAATGTTGGAATGGCGATGTTGACAGCTGTATTGTCCATTACAATCATAAACATCCCGATTATAACCGAAAGGAGCATAATTAAAATTGCTCCTGTTGAATTCTTTTGTTTCGCACACATAGATTTCCTCCTTATCCCTTAACTGCACCGACAGTAAGCCCTTTTGCAAAATATTTTTGAAGGAATGGATATATAATCATTACCGGAACTATTCCAATGACCGCAATTGCCATCCGAATCGTTGTTGTCGGCAGATGTACATTTTTAACTGCCAAATTCGCATGTTGCGATAAAAACTGGCTATTCTGAAGCATACTGTTAAGTACGTTCTGAAGACTCATCTTATTCGATTCTGTAATATAATAGAGGCCATTCGCCCAGTCATTCCAGTAAGCAAGTCCTGTCATCAGTCCTATCGTAGCCATAACCGGCTTTGATAAAGGTAAAATAAGCATCCAATAAATTTTCCACTCTGTCGCGCCATCTATTTTTGCGGATTCTATCAAAGATCTGGGGATACTGTTCTGAAAAAATGTCCGCATAATCATTACATTAAAACCATTTAGAAGCAGTGACGGAATTAACAGTGCCCAAAGCGTATTCTTGATATGTAATAATTGGGTATAGACCAAATAGGATGGCACCAGTCCTCCATTAAACAGCATAGTAAAAAGTACAATAAACAAAAATATCTTTCTTCCCGGAAGATAAGGATTTGACAATGGATAAGAAAGCATGCTTGTCATTATTAAACTTGCTGCGGTACCCACCGCCGTAACTAAAATAGTAATGCCATATGCATGGAAAATATATTCCCGACTTGACAGAATATATTGATAGGCATCTAAACTGAATACCTTAGGAATAATTCGGTAACCATATTGTACAACCGCATTATCATCTGAAAGAGATGCACTCAGCAAAAGCAAAAAAGGGAAAACACAAATGATTGTAGTAAAGGTGAATACAATATATGATACTATTCTTGCCTTTTGATCATTTTTTTTCATTTTTTATTCCTCCTTTCCCTAAAACAATGCATTTTCCGGATCAAAGTGTCGAACAATCAGATTGGAACCAAGCACAAGAATAAAACCAACTATGGATTGATAGAAACCAGCTGCCGAAGACATACCGATATCTCCAAGCTGAATCAGCCCCCTGTAAACATAGGTATCAATGGTACTTGTAGTTGAATATAACATTCCCGAATTCATTGTCACCTGGTAGAACAATCCAAAGTCTGAATAAAAGATTTTTCCGATTGCAAGCAATACCATCGTGATTATCACCGACCGCATCTGGGGAAGTGTGATATGAAACACCCTCTGTATAAAAGATGCTCCATCTAACATTGCCGCTTCGTGATATTCTCTGTTAATACCTATCACAGCAGCAAAATAGATAATGCTCATTTGCCCAACACCCTTCCAAGCATTAATAAACACCAAAATGAACGGCCATGCATTTGGTGTACTGTACCAGCTAACCTGTTCCAAGCCCAACCCCGGCAAAATAACTGAATTGACAAACCCATTATCCGAGCTTAAAAAAGCATACGCCAGATAAGAAATAATAATCATAGACACCAGTGAAGGCAAAATCAGCACTGTTTGAAATATTTTGGAAAAAATTTTTTGGGTAATCTGCTCCAACAAAATAGCAATTATGATTGCCAAAACAGTATTCACCACAATAAATACTACATTGTATAATATTGTATTTCTCGTAATAATCCAGGCATCTTTTGTCTGAAAGAGAAAGCGAAAATTTTTTAATCCCACCCAGTCACTTCCAAGAATTCCTTTTGTATAATTTACATCCTTAAAAGCAATTGTCAGGCCAAACAGGGGGAGATAATTATTAATCAAAAGATATACTAATCCCGGCACCATCATAAAATACAAGGGAATAAATTGCCTCATATTCCGCCTTCGCATTCTCTTTTTAGTGTTTGCGCCTTCAACCGTTGTCGTTAGCATCATTGTATAACTCATACAAACTTGTACCTCCTTCATCTTGATGATTGCATTTTAACAACGAAACTGAGTTGTTTTCTGCAACAATTCCGTTTTTTTTGTAACTTGAATCCGACATTCTCAGAGCGAGTCTGATTTGTGTTGTAAAGATGACATTAGAGTATTATATTTTCCCTTTAAACCATGATATAATTAGTTTTATAAATAGAAGGAAAATGCCAAAATGAATAGAAGGAAAATAAGAGTGAAGAATAACAAAACAACAATCTCACCAGCACACAATTCCCTGCGATATCGACTGATTCTCATGCTTATCTGTACCATGCTTCCGCTAATTATCGTTGTTTTATTAAATGTTTTGTGTGCAATAAGAGTTATAGAAAGCAAGACCGCCCAGCAATACCGCAATGAATTGTCTTATTATCTGAATCAGCTGGACTATGATATGAATAATGTAGATAGATATCTGGCCAAACTCAGCAGTAATAATGATGATATTGTTTTTCTGCAATATGGCGCTGACGAAGATACTCGCAAATTAGCTTCCTTGTCCCTGCATAATACACTTTCCACTGATATTGTGTCCTATGCACCAATAGAAGGCGTATTTCTTTATTCTTCTGAAGAAAATCTGTATATTTCCAGTACAGACTCCTCTATGCCCATTTTGGAAAATCTCTGCTATAACCAGAACACCGGAGGGAAATGGAAGCTTCAATCTTTTCCGGGTGGTCTTTATCTTACGCACACATTTTACAATGAATCTCTCCTCTATGGAGCATGGTGCAAAACAGATACTTTACTAAAGAATATCAGCTTTTCTGACGAAGGTATTCTGATATGGGCAGATGAAACAGGAACTGCTCTTAGCCCGATAGACGACTGTATTCCCAATTTTTCTAAAGGATATAACCGGTATTACCTCATTAATGGAACCCCTTATTATGTGGTCAGTGCGGACTCTCAAAATGGAGATTTTTCTCTGGCTGCACTAATTCCTGTTTCATCTGTTCTGCGGGAATTTAAAGCCATTACGTATCTTGATCTTCTTCTCATTATTGTGTCTGTATGCCTGTTTCCAATTTGGTATATTCTCTTACAGCGTTGGATTATTTTTCCGGTTAACAGACTTACTAATGCCATGGAAAAATTAGGGAAGGGCAATTTTTCTTTTCGTGTGGAAGAATGTTCTGGGATTAGTGAATATAGACTGATGAACCAAACATTCAATGCTATGAGCGGAGAAATTGAATCTTTGAAGATTGATATCTATGAACGTCAGGTTGAAAAACAAAGAATTGAATTAGAGAAGCTACAAATGCAAACTAATCCACATTTTCTTATGAACTCCTTGAACATCATTTATAATTTGGCCAAGAATAAAAACACAAATTTAATTCAGGACATGTCTCTTTGTCTGGTGGAATATTATCGCTATATCACTCAAAGTGACCGTCCATTAGTCACCATCCGAGAGGAATTGTCCCATGTTCAGAACTATCTTCACATCCAGGAAATGCGTTTTTCAGGGAAATTCAGTTCCAGCTTCATTATTAATGGCAAATTGCTTGATGCCTATTTGCCACCTATGACTGTCCAGATTTTTGTGGAAAATGTGATAAAACATGCCCTGATGCCGCTATCACCCATTCATTTGGATATTCTTGTCGAGGATAGTATCCTATATCCGGGAGAATCCTTTACTGTAGAGATCAGAGATAGTGGTCCCGGTTTTAAAGAGGATATACTACAAAAGCTTCTACACAAAGAACGATGTTCTTCTGAAGGTCATGTAGGAATCTGGAATGTTCAGCAACGGCTTTCTATTATTTATGGTGATGCTGCTTCCATATCCTTCAAAAATGCTCCAAGCGGTGGGGGAATCGTCACTATATCCCTTCCGTTACAGATAACACCCGAAAATTCTATTTTTTAATGCCCTTTATACAGGTAAAGATTAACAAAAATACAATTGCCACCTTCCTGTAGTGGCAGAATGGAGTCAGCATGTACAAACTTCTAATCGTTGATGATGAACCTATTGCATTGGACGGAGTACTCAACTGTGTGGATCAGACACGTTTAAAAATTGATCAGATTTATACTGCCTCCTGTGTTTTAGAAGCCAAAGCTATTTTTAAAGACAATACTGTGGATATTCTGATATGCGATATAGAAATGCCCGGCGAAAACGGATTTGTATTGGCAGACTGGGTAAAAAAAAATTATCCGAACACAGCAACTCTTTTTCTTACTTGCTATGCAAAATTCGATTATGCAAAAAGAGCTTTAGAGCTTGGAAGTTTTACTTATCTCCTGAAACCGGTAACTCCCCAAGCTCTTACAACCGAGCTTGCCCGAACCATAGGATATCTTGATAAAACAAAGCATATGCATCATTTACAGGACATGGGTGTCCAATATTACAGACAGATTAGCCTAATCAGCGACAAATTCTGGTGCGATATTCTGAACGGAAACATCGCAAATGATGAATATAATATCCGATCATATGCCCAATCCCATAATATTCCGCTTCCTCCTGATGGGAAGTCTTTTCTTCCTGTTCTTGTCGAACTTCAGGACTGGGAACATCGTATTTCAACTGAAGATTTTCCTACAATCCTCTTTGCCCTCAGAAATCTGACTTCTGAATTAATTTGTGAAAATTTAGAAAGAGCCTTCACTTTTTTGACTGCGGAAAATCATATTGTAGCACTCGTACTCTGTTCCAACACCCCAGAGTATTTAGAGCAAAAGTGTTTGTCGCTTATTGAATTCTGCAATAGCAGATTAGGCATTGATATCTGTTGTTATCTTGCAAACCCAATTTTTCTCACCAATATCCGCACATGCGTAGCAGAGCTGAAAAGTCGGGTTGCAAACAACATTGCTTTCAAAAACCATGTTTTTTCTGCACAGGTAATCCGGTCTTCCAACCCTGATTATGTGCCGCTGGATATGAATCTTTTAAAGACTATGCTCTCAAGTAATGAGTATCCTTCTGTTATACACAAAGCTCAGTCTCATCTTAGGGAAATGGCTGAAAATGGAACCCTTAGTGGTGATACCTTTCGCCAATTTAGTCAGGACTACATCCAGCTGATTTTTGTATACTGTAATGATAATGGTATACAGGCACATTCCCTTTTTCATACAAAAGAAGCACATTCTCTTCTGTCTGAAACACCAAAATCACTTGAAGAGCTGGAGCAGTGGACAGAAAAAATCATGCATATAGCCACTGATTACATCGAATCTGTCAACAACTCGGATAGTGCCATATCAAAAATTAAAGATTATATAGAACTTCATCTGTCAGAAGATATTACTCGTGCCGATCTTGCAGAGCTGGTTTATCTAAATCCGGATTATATGAACCGTCTTTTAAAAAAGGAAACCGGGAAATCCATTACCGAATATATTATGTACAGAAGATTGGAACGTGCTAGATATTTAATTGAGCATACTAATATGAAAATCAGTGTAATTGCCCAAAATGTTGGTTATACGAATTTTTCCTATTTTCCTAAAATTTTTAAACGGGCCTATGGATTAACTCCGGAAGAATATAAGCTCAGCCATAATCACACAGAATAGTATGTTTTTTCAAACCGAGCTACAAATGTCTGTTTTGTGTCAGTTAAAAGTAGCATTATTGACAGAGATAGCTACTGGAATTTGTTATGCTTAATCCATGGAAAGCGAAGTTACGTTTTCAAAAAGGAGGGTAAAAACCATGAAAAAAATGATGAAAAAGGTCATAAGTGTATGCTGTATTCTTGCCATCACTTTCTCCACACTGATTGGATGCAGTTCCAGCACACCCGACACAACTTCTCCACAATCAGAGGATGCCCCATCTGAAGAATCAGCCAATCCTTCTCATATCAGAATGGCATTTCTGTATATTGGGGAAGAACCAGCAGATCTCCAAATGGTTCAGGATGCAGTAAACAAAATTTCTATTGACGAAATTAACGTAGAAGTAGAATTTGTTCCTATCAGTCTCTTCCAGTATGGAGATCAATTAAACCTGATGATTTCAGGTGGTGAGCAACTGGATGTAGCTGCTGCCTTTCCTTCCCTGTCAGTTTTATACTCCAAGGGTCAACTCATGCCCCTTGATGATCTCATCACCGAATATGGACAAGGATTAGCGGAAGAAGTGGGGCAGGACTACTTAAATGGATGCCGTTTGGGAGGAGAAATTTATGGTATTCCCATTCTGTGCGGCTTCGCCTATAGTTCCGGTATCAGTTATTCTGTCGACCTTGCAGAGGAGCTTGGCATCGACATGAGCAACGTCACATCTCTTGATGATTTAGATGCGATTCTGGCAGAGGTTCATGAAAAAGATCCTGATATCTATGCCATTGCTGCAAAGTCCACTTCTGCCTCATTAGTGAATCAGATGCTGACCTGTGATATGCTTTCCGATTCTATTGGCGTTCTGATGGATCCTGAAAACGGAACCACCATTGAATCACTCTATGAAACTGAGACTTATAAACAGCTTGCTCTCAAAGTACGTGACTGGTATGAAAAAGGTTATATCATGAAAGACCAGGCTTCAACTTCCGAAACACTGTTATCTTTAATTGCAGCAGACAAGGCTTTCTGTGGAATCACCAACTACACTCCGGGCATTGAGATGGAACAGATGTCCTCAACAAATGGAAAACGTGTAAAGGTTATTCCGATTTCAGATCCTTTGGTAAGCTCCACATCTGTTTCAGTTTCCACCATGTGTATTCCTATCACATGCAGCGACACAACAGCAGCAATGAAATTTCTTAATCTGCTGTATACAAATGCAGAAGTTATTAATCTCATTGATTGGGGTATTGAGGGTGTTCATTATGTAAAAAATGAAGATGGTACAATTCGCTATCCTGATGGTGTCACTGCTGAAACTTCTACGTATAACATTGGAACTCAGTTTATGAATGCAAATGAGCTCTTAAGCTATGTGTGGGAGGGTAATGACCCTAATCTCTGGCAGGAAAAAGTTGCTTTTGAAGAAAATGCCATTGCTTCCAATGCACTCGGCTTCAATTTTGATTCTTCTTCTGTCAAAACGCAGATGACAGCTGTGTCCAATGTTATTAATCAGTATGAAGATGCCTTGGGAAATGGTACTGTAGATGTTGAATCTACTCTTCCGCAATTTATTAAGGCTTTAAAAGATGCCGGAATTGATGATATTATTACCGAGAAGCAGAAACAGTTTGATGAATTTTTAGCAACTAAATAATACCAGAATCATAAATCACCCCGGAAATAATGCACTGTCTGCAATATTTTGGGGGTGATTTTATTCAATATTCAAAATTTTTTATTTCATAGTACATCCATCTACCCGGAGCGTACCAAATCCATGGGTAGAACTCTATACATAACTGTAAGCAATTACGCAACCTACCGTGACAACTGCAGATTTTCAGGGCTTTTTATATGTCAACACAATCCCGGTTACAGATGCAATAAAGACAAATGGTGCGAGTCTTACGAAAAAGTATTCAAAACCATGCAGCAATGTCCCTGCAACTGCCAATGAAATAAGCATACCGGAATCAGGAACCGATAACCCCTGCTCCCATTTAGCATAAGACTGTCTTGAAATTTCCACTACTTCTGCCACTTGTTCCTGTGTGAGTCCCTTTAAATTACGTAGCATCACAAGATTCTCTGACAACATGATCACCACTTCCTTTCTGACATCTTCATTATAGGTTCTGTCGGATTAGATTTACACCATATAAACTTGTCAGCTTTTTCGGATCTGTGTTAACTTTGGTTGCTTTATCCATTCCTGTGCCATGCTGCCGATCGCCGATGCAAATTCATTTTTTACTTTTTCCTTATCGTCTGCGCCATCATATACGCTGTAATATAAATACATCGTTGCATAAAATCGGACTGCGTTCTCTTCGGCATGCGCAATTCCCATGCTCTCAAATAAATCTTTCACATATGCGGCGGGTCCGGACGAAAGATATTGCTGATATAATCCCTGCATCTCTTCACTCCGAAACTGCTCTATTGTCAGCATCTTCCGAAACGATGATGCGAAATCATCCTCTGTCCAGTATGCAAACATAGACTTGCTATATTCGACAAATTCCTCCAAAGACACTGTCTTGTACTGATCCGGCATACTCTCTTTATCATCTTCCGGCATGTCATACTCTGCAGCCTGCTCGCTGTCTCCCTGCTCCATGCGCTCTACAATGCAGTCAAAAATATCTCTTTTACTCTTGTAATGGCGATATAATGCTCCTTTCGTCATGTCAAGCTCTCCGGCGATCTGACTGACTGAGACAGCTTCATAGCCATCTCTGGCAAACAGATGCAGAGCTACCGTTAATATTTCTTCTTTTCTATTTCTCATGTGGAATCTCCTTATTTCTGTTTCCTTTCGTCTAGCCAAACATCGTTTTCTAATCCGAATCCTCATTGGTCTCAATGCACAGCAGTATCTGCTCTCCGGTGGTCTTTTCATTCGCAAAAAAGTCACGCTATATCATACATCTCTCTGCAGATCTTTTTTCCGCTTTCCGTCCGGAAAATATTCCGGTAGGCGTTCTGCAAGGCTTCTTCAGACAGTTCGTCCTCATACATGTTTACAAGGAAATCCGCTTCCACCAGAATCTGATAATCTATGCCGTCTATATTGTTGTAGGTATGATGATGGGCGATCAGATACTGTACCCGTTCGGAAACTTCTCCGGAAAAACCAAGATCTGCCAGCAGCTTTTCGGCAATGGCCGGGCCTTCTTTTTCCTGTAATTTTCCGTTACAGTTTCCGTATTTTTCTTCACACAGATGGATGCCGATATCGTGAGTCAGTGCTGCTGTCTCCAAAATAAATAAGGTCTTAGCATCCACATTCTCCATTTCCGCAATCAGTTTTGCATAGCTGTGTACCTTGCAAAAATGCTGAATGCGCTTTGCATCTCCATGGTAAAGTCCGATCATTGCCATATGTAATTTGTTGATCATTTTATTTTCCCTCCTGCCTCCGAAATATCCTACTGAATCTTTGATACAATGCCTTCTTCCGTCAGTGTTTGCAAACATTCCTGTGCATCTTCATCATGCATCATCTGCCACACCTGCTCCATACCGGGTGCCAGCGGCTTCTTCAAAAACTCTTCTCCGGAGATCCAGTAGACCTTTCCCTCCTCGGATGAGATCAATTTTCCTTCATATTCCGACGTTTTATATAAAAAGCCCACATTCCTTATATCCCCTGTCATCCAGTGATATATGCCGGTCAGTCTGGGATTTTTGATCGTCAGTCCGGTCTCCTCATAGATTTCCCTGATCACCGACTCCCTAAAGGTCTCCCCAGGCTCCACATGCCCGCCGGGAAACGTCGTTCCCGAATAATTCTTCCCAACCTTGTCCAGTGCCACCACATTACCTTCTTTATCATAGACCATACACATATTCATAAAAATTACTTTTTCAATTCCAGCCATTACTCTCACTCATTTCTCTAAGATAAACCTAATATAACATAATCTTGCTATAGCGGCAAATCAAGTTAGCGTAACGTAGGGTTGCCATAAAATCCACGCAGAAAGGACTGCCCGCCCCGGACTCGGATGCTAGCTACAACTGTGGATTTTCTAAAGGAAAGTGGCCAAGTCTTTCTCGTCATGACGGGGCCGCCTTTACGTTGCCATCCATGGCACTTATCGGCTAACGCGAACATCGTGTTCGCGTTGCCCCTGCGGCTCAACCACTTTCCAAGAAAATCTCACAGTCTCCGCCGCATCTACGTCCGGTGGGAGCAGTCCTTTTCTGCTGGGTTATGAAAAGCATCCCAATTATTTAGGCAGAGCATTTTAGAATACATGCGCAGAAGTTAATAACAAGTTCTGCATTTTCATAAAAACTGTTATAAATGTTGTTTTTATGAAAAATACCCTCATCTTTTATGTTTCAAAACTAATAAATTTCATAAAATTCGAGATATTATAGAATTTATGAAAAAAAGGAATGCATTTTAAGAATCTGTAAACGTAACAGAAATCAGCGGTATTCCACGACTTCATCAAGTCCGAAAAACCGCTGATCCTGTGATTCTATTTAATGTGTGAGAAATACTCTCCCCCCACTCCCCTGACTAAATTAGTGTAGCATGCGCATTGTGAAGTCGTCAAGGGAATAGAGAGTTAAGGATAGTGCTTTCTCCATATAAATATGGTTGCCCATAATTGAATTTATATAATACCAGCTATAATTAATTCTTGATTAATACTATAGGCAACACCTGAAATCGTTGCAACACCGTATGTTCCCAATATAGAAGGTTCCTCCTGTATATCATTACCATATTCATCAAAAAACTTACGTTTACCTATACTATAAAATCCATAATTATTCACTTTGCTTTCTATATGACCTACATTAAAGAAATATCCTCGTGTCCAATACTCTTTTCCTACAATTTCTGGGTCAATTAGCAAATCTTCCTTTCTGATTCCTTTCTTAACGGATTGTTCAATATCAACATCTGACTTAAAAACAAAAATTACAATAAAATCATCACCATTTTTGTTATTCACATGGTTATTAACAACAATTCCATAGCATTCAATATTTTCACGAGGACATATTTTAAAAATGTCTCCAATATCAGGATATATTCTTTTTCTTTTAATAACTTGTAATTGATACTCATTAATATACATTTCATCAAGTTTATCAAGTTTATCCCTCACAGCTTGTGAACATTGTTCATATTTGGTTTTCCATCTTCTAGACATTATATTATCTTTTAAATAGTTTAAATCATTCACATTAATCCACTCCTAAATATTGTTTAGCCCAGTTAATAGCTTCCTGATAAAATCTATGGTTTGAACTTATACTATTAATCTTATTTAAATTATTTGGCCCATTTTCAATATAATATTGTTCTATTGCTCTAGCTTGATTTCTTGTCAAGCCAGAGAATTGTTCTTCTAATCTTTGAAACCCTTTTCCACTTGCATTGTGCTGTGACAACCTTGCATTCAAAGTTTGCCTTGTTATTCCAGTATACTGTGCTTCTCCATTCTTAATTCCGAAATATACTTTATTATCGGAAGCCCCCTTATTTAACTAAGCATCAAATTCTGAAATTGACGAACCACTACCACTCTCTCCAGCACCACTTTCCCCCACACTTGTTTCTTCCTTGCATGGGGTCTGACGTTTATCCTTGTACCCACTCGGATCATAGTACACCACCGGATTATTCTTACAGTATGCATACAGGTTCAGTCCGTCACCATAGTAGGTATCTTCCTGTGTGAATCTGGCACTGACAGGGTTATAATATCTTGCCCTCAGGTAATACTGTCCCGTCAGAGGATCGTACTGCTCTCCCGTATAGCGGAAGCGGTTGTGCACCTGTTCTTCACATCTGATGGTATTGCCGAATGCATCGTATTCATAGTGGTTGAGTACACGTGACTGTACATCCTCCTGTGGAAGCTCCCCGCTTTCCTTCTCTTCACCATTTATCACGTGGGTGATGCTTCCCTGCTCATCAGATACATAATGGTAATAAGTCTTCGCCTTCTCACTGTCAGAGCTGATCAGCCCCAGTCTGCGGATATAGCGGATTACATTGCCATCGGACTCCTCTTCGGCTACTGCCTCCCTGTTCTCATTGTAGAGGAATTTCACCAGTTGTCCGTTTTCTTCCATTTCTGCGCGCAGTCCCTCTGCGTCATAATGGTTCTTCTGGAAGCTTCCGTCTGCCTTAGTCACCTGCTCCAGCCTTCCGAAACCGTCATAGAGATAAGACATTTCTCCATCTGAGAGCATATTTCCGCTGTTATCATAGGTATAGTTCTTAACCTGTCTGATGCCGTCTGTTATCTCTGTCAGACGGTTGCAGAAGTCACTGCCATATGGATACTGCCTGAAACGGCATCCCGGTATTGTTTTTTCTTACTATTAATCCATTAGAAGTATCAAAATAAAACATTTAGTGGGGGCTGAAACTACTCCCCTTGGAATCAGCTTTATATTATTATAATGCGTCAGACCAACTACACATTAATTGGCATAGCTGGTCATTAATTTCATTATGTTTATTAACAAATAAGCTGCTACTGCCAAAAGTAAACTCTACTATCATACTCTCCTCTCCATAAACATACACCATTTTCTAAGCCACATGAACAAATAAATATGCTGCATCCACCATTTAAAAATTCCGATTTACTTATTACATATTCAATATTATTGGAAATAATATTTCCCTGCAATTTTAATGCTCCAAGCTTCGTTGCATTTGCCACAAAAAAAGCATATTTCATAGATTTACATATTACTTTATTTGTATAGTTCAAAAAATCTTCTATTTCCTCTTTATTTTTACAAATAATATACTTTTTCTGACTATCTAATTCATCTAACTTAGCAATTATTTTTTCCTGTAGTTGTAAAGTAGTATGAAGGTCATAAAAATCATTAATAGAAATCTTTATCCCATTATTTTCCCATTCTTTACAAGCTTGTAGTATTTTATTTCTTCTTTTAACTTCATCCAATCTTGCTTTATCCATTTATATCTCCATTTCCTAATTAAACCCATTAAAATCTTCTGGAAAATGTCCTGGGTATTGATTATATCTACCTTTGCTAAAGGGACTTCCTTTCGTGTCATCTGCACCGTGAAAATGATTTCCACGTCCCATCTTATCAAAGGGATGTTCTATAATGTATTTCTTCTCTCCACATACATCAAATTCATACACAATTCTATTTTCTGAAGTTCCATCAAATACAAATTTGTGAGTTTTATATTCTGCTGACTTTGGAATACCTGCCGCTTCCTTTGCCTCTCTAAATGCTTGTCTTCTAGTAGTATTACTACCACTCTCAGCAGCCTTACTGTCTGCTTCTTTAGCTTCTTTCCCTTTGTCTGCATCCTTCTTAAAAGCTGTAATGCCATAATGTATGGTATTAACACCGTCAACAACTGTAACGACACCTTCTGCTGTCACAGCTATAGTTACCGGCTCAGCTGCTATTCCTATTCCGGTTGCAAGTGCTGCTGCAGATCCACTTCCTCCCGAAATAGTAGTAATCAGTCCATAGACAAATTCCACTCCACCAACTGCTGTGATAACAACATCTCCGGTACATCTTCCTGCATAGTATGCCGTCTTGTTCGTTGCATCCTTGGATAAGGCTTCTATCAATGTCTCCGTCAGGTTAACGTAATTATTGTATGCACGTTCGTTGAACCTGTACTGTCCGCCGTATAGTTCCTCCATTGCCATACCCGGCATATATGCTGCAGTGGGTTTATCTATAATCACCTTTGCTGCGGATCCCAGTACTCCGTTTACAAAAGATTCCACTGCTATTGCCTGTTCGGATTTTTGATTACTGAGTATCGGATATTCCCGAAGGATTCTATCAACATCATTCTCAGTACTGTTTCCGCTCGGATCCGTATAATTCAGATAGCTGCTCACGCAGTAATTATACCTGTTAAGCGTCAGCGGTTCTGTCAGGCTGCCGAGGTAGCTGTCTTCGGTGAGGAAGGTCGCCGTTACCACGCAGTAGTACCTTGCCCTCAGATACTGGCTCTCGATATTCGGATTGTAGGATTCTCCGTTGTAGGTGTATTCGTTCTCATACTGCGGAGCACCAAAGGTGATCTCTCCGGTGACGCTGTAACGGTAGGACTGGTAGACCTGTCCCTCTTCATTGGTGACGCCGGAGACACTTCCTCTGGCATCGTAGAGGTAGTAGCCGGTGCTGCCATCGAACCGGTCAAGGGAGATCCGGTCGAATCCGCCGTTTATCTCCGCTCCGTAGATATAAGAGGTATCCGTCCTGCCATTGATGTTCTGCTCGACCAGTACCTCGGCATGCTCACGGTTGACGTCGTTTAAGTACTCGATCAGCTCATAGTTTTTTTCCTTACCGGTGGTCTTGATCCGGGCGATCAGATCTGCCTCTGTAGCGCTGACTTTCTCCTGTACCGGGAAGAGAATGCCGCACTGGTTCTGGCTGTTGTTCTCCTCCGCATTGGTTGCATTGCCGTAGCCTGCATCATCCGTGCCCTCGGACTTGCTGTTCTTCTTATTGTTGCCCTTCCCC
>OJJV01000162.1_pt1 | contig 65679 bp, 53 predicted proteins | sample 1596391 | NCBI WGS metagenome assembly OJJV01 (sample SAMEA4350164, study PRJEB24818) | metagenome | biome: human; feature: gut; material: faeces | place: Denmark | collected 2013-09
GCGGTGCTTCCCGTAAACGGCTTAGCGAAGAAGTCAGGGAAAAAGGGGACGAAAAAGATTTCTCTCTGCGCTCGAAATGACAGCGTGGGGGATGGCTATCCCGTGCATCATACAAAGAATGTGTGGGGAAAGCACGTTTCCCGTATCGTCATCGGAAGCGGAGCCGAGGGATCTTTTTCGTTGGCGGTAAGACGGCGAGTGTTTGACAGCGAGGAACGGGAAACACCGTGTCGCGGAAAGGCGGGGGCGGTGCTTCCCGTAAACGGCTTAGCGAAGAAGTCAGGGAAAAAGGGGACGAAAAAGATTTCTCTCTGCGCTCGAAATGACAGCGTGGGGGATGGCTATCCCGTGCATCATACAAAGAATGTGTGGGAAAAGCACGTTTCCCGTATCGTCATCGGAAGCGGAGCCGAGGGATCTTTTTCGTTGGCGGTAAGACGGAGAGCGTCTGATAGCAGGAAACGGGAAACACCGCCTCGCGGGAAGTGGAAAAGGCGCGTTTCTCGTATCGTCATCCCGAGCGAAGGCGAGGGATCTTTTTCGTTGGCGGTAAGACGGCGAGTGTTTGACAGCGAGGAACGGGAAACACCGTGTCGCGGAAAGGCGGGGGCGGTGCTTCCCGTAAACGGCTTAGCGAAGGAGGAGGGAAAAGGGGGACGGAAAAGATTTCTCGCTGCGCTCGAAATGACAGCGTGGGGGATGGCTATCCCGTGCATCATACAAAGAATGTGTGGGAAACGCGTTCTTCCCGTATCGTCATCCCGAGCAGAGTCGAGGGGCCTTTTTCGTTGGCGACAAGAGGGAGAGCGTCTGACGGCGAGAAACGGGAAACACCGTATCACGGGAAGTGGAAAAGGCGCGTTTCTCGTATCGTCATCCCGAGCGAAGTCGAGGGATCTTTTTCGTTGATGGTAAGACGGAGCGTGTTTGACAGCGAGGAACGGGAAACACCGTGTCGCGGAAAGGCGGGGGCGGTGCTTCCCGTAAACGGCTTAGCGAAGAAGGAGGGAAAAGAGGGACGGAAAAGATTTCTCGCTACGCTCGAAATGACAGCGTGGGGGATGGCTATCCCGTGCATCATACAAAGAATGTGTGGGAAAAGCACGTTTCCCGTATCGTCATCGGAAGCGGAGCCGAGGGATCTTTTTCGTTGGCGGTAAGACGAAGAGCGTCTGACGGCGAGAAATGGGAAACACCGTATCGCGGGAAGGCGGACGGTGTTTCCCGTAAACGGCTTGGCGAAGGAGGAGGAAAAAAGGGGACGAAAAAGATTTCTCGCTGCGCTCGAAATGACAGCGTGGGGGATGGCTATCCCGTGCATCATACAAAGAATGTGTGGGAAAAGCACGTTTCCCGTATCGTCATCGGAAGCGGAGCCGAGGGATCTTTTTCGTTGGCGGTAAGACGGAGAGCGTCTGACGGCGAGAAATGGGAAACACCGTATCGCGGGAAGGCGGACGGTGCTTTCCGTAAACGGCTTAGCGAAGAAGTCAGGGAAAAGGGGGACGAAAAAGATTTCTCGCTGCGCTCGAAATGACAGCGTGGGGGATGGCTATCCCGTGCATCATACAAAGAATGTGTGGGAAACGCGTTCTTCTCGTATCGTCATCCCGAGCGAAGTCGAGGGATCTTTTTCGTTGGCGGTAAGACGGAGAGCGTTTGACAGCGAGAAACGGGAAACACCGTATCGCGGAAAGGCGGTCTGTCATGGCAATAAAAAAAGAGGGGGGATCCCTCTTTTTCTTTATTTCGATGGTAGCCCAAGCAGCTCTCTCAGCTCACCTACGGTATCTGCGATCGCGTCTGCGCCGTGGTGAGCGAGCTCTTCGCGGCTGCCGTAGCCGAAGGAGACGGCGATGCAGGGGAGATGGTTGTCATGCGCGCCATCTACGTCATAGCCGGTATCACCGATCATGACGGTCTCCTTCGCAAGACGCGCTGCGTCATGACCCTTTTCGCAAAGAAGGGAGAGTGTCTTGGCGATGATGCGCGCCTTCTGGCTCATGGTCGCATTCTGGCTTAGCTCATCATCGGGATCGCTGCCGCAGATGACATCGAAGCAGGATGTGAAGCCGAAATTTTCAATGATCCGCTTCACAAAAGGCTCCGGCTTGCTCGATGAGACGGCAAGAACATAGCCGGCGGCTTTTGCGAGAGCGAGAAGTTCGCCGATGCCGGCATAGGGCGAGCAGTCGAAGAGTGCGCCCTTTTCTTCATACAGCTCTCTGAATTTCGTGATGGCGGTCACGATGTCATCGTCTTTCATGCCGTAGAGCTTTTTCATCTGCGTATTGAGCGGCGGCCCGATGAAGGTGCGGAGTTTTTTCTCATCTGTCTCATGGATGCCGACTGCGTCAAGACCGTACCTGACGGAGCGAAGAATGCCGGGAGCAGACTCGGAGATCGTGCCGTCCAGATCGAAAAGAAGGGTGGTGTAGTGGGTCATAGGGACCTCGGTTCGAATAAAAGTGACTAGGGATTAGGGCTCAGGGTTAGCCCGTGGGCGGGGCGCCCATAGATTGTGGATGAAAGCCTCGCATGGATGAGAAATTAGAAATGCGAAATGCGAAATGGTGGTGCGGCGCATAAAAATATGGAAGCGCCGCGGAGTATTGAAATAAGCTTAAAATGCGTTCCCCCTTGGAGAAGGGGGTGCCCGAAGGGCAGGGGATAGACTGCCTCGAAGAGGCAGAATTCTGCAGAATGAGAAACAAGAACTGTTGAATAGACTAGAGTAGATAGCATGAGCCGCTATGTAGAAGGGTGCCGTTACGCGGCACATCCATCCTGCGACTTTGGTGCTCCTAATCCCTAGCCACTCATTTCTAGTCACCAGTCACTAGTCCCCATCATTTGAAGATCAATTTCTTCTTCATCCGATCGATGGAGAAGGTACGCAGCGGCTGTCCCGTTTCCTTCAGAAGCTCTTTCGGAGAAGAGAGGGATCTCTCGGTCAGTGCCGCACGTACGATGTATGCACAGGCGCGGGCATCGTCCAAGGCCTGGTGGTGATGGAAGTCGAAGCCCAGTGCTTCGGCGACGGTATTCAGCTTGTGATTTTCCATATCCGGCCAGAGTTTGACGGAGAGCGGGACGGTATCGCCATAGCAAAAGTGCAGGTCGGGAAGATCGTAGGTGGCGATCGACGAGGCGAGGACGCCCATGTCGAAGCGGGCATTGTGTGCAAAGACCACCTGTCCCTCCAGACGCTCCCGGATCTCTTCAAAAAGAAGCGGGAAGGCAGGCTCCTCTGCCACGTCGGCGGGGGAGATGCCATTCACCTTCTGGCATTGGGCATCAAAATTCATGGAGAGGGGATGGATGAGATGGTACCACTCGTCGATGACTTTTTCGCCATCGCTGGTCACGATGCCAAGGGAGCAGGCATTCGCCGGGCCCCAGTAGGCGGTTTCAAAATCGATTGCAATGTAGTTCATGATGATTTGGGGTTCAGGGTTTAGGGTTCAAGGTTCAGGGTTCAGGGGTAGCCCTTGGGGCGGGGCGCCCTTTGATTGCGTGCGAAAGCTTCGCTTGAATGAGAAATTAGAAATGAGAAATGCGAAATGGTGGTGCGGCGCATAAAAATATGGAAGCGCCGCGGAGTATTGAAATAAGCTTAAAACGCGTTCCCCCTTGGAGAAGGGGGTGCCCGAAGGGCAGGGGATAGACTGCCTCGAAGAGGCAGAATTCTGCAGAATGAGAAACAAGAACTGTTGAATAGACTAGAGTAGATAGCATGAGCCGCTATGTAGAAGGGTGCCGTTACGCGGCACATCCATCCTGCGACTTTGGTGCTCCTACTCCCTAGCCACTAATCCCTAATCCCTAATCCCTGCTTTCAAACTTCAGGGTTCAGGGTTAGCCCGTGGGGCGTGCTGTCCCTTGATCCTGAATAAAAGCTTTGCTCGAATGAGGAATGAGGAATGAAGGTGGCGGCTTCGCCAAGATCCTTCGACTCAGGTCGCAGTTGTTCTGGCATTCGTTATCTCACATACGACGTTTCTCGCCGCTCAGGATGACGAAACGGGGCGATGCCCGAAAGCAGTATTTAGTCACCAGTTACTAGCCACCATCAAATATCCGTCTCGAAGGTATGCGGTGCTTCTTCGATCCAGCCGACCTCTACTGCACGGTCAAAGGCGGACTTGACGCGGCGGGCGAGTTCATTTCTTGCGGCGGCGACTTTCTTTCGGTTCGGCGCAAATCCGGTGATGAGGATGAGAACGTCTTCGGTCGCCGGGGTGATCTCTCCTGCCTTTTGATCTTCGGCCAGCCAGCCGGTGGTGCAGAGGTCGTCTCCGAGAGAAACGGTGACATCATCCTCTGTTTTCCGGATGGAGAGTGTCCGGCTGCGGTCGCCCATGTCGTAGGCGTGGATATCGACGTGGAATTTCAGCATGCCTGCACGCACCATGTCGAGGATCGGATTCAGGCGCGGCAGCACATCAGAGCCGGCGAGTTCATCCAGTGTCGCCGTCTTGGGGGCAGGAAGGATCTCCATGGGAGTCTCTGCCGCCTCTTCCTTTTCGAAGAGCCCCAGGTCCTTCTTGTATTCCGCAAAGGTCTTTGCCAGACCGGACTCACCGGTGATGGAGAGCTTTTCGAGGACGTTCTGATAGCGCTCGATCTCTTGGTCGGCGATATGGGGATTCATCTTGAGGAGCAGGTTCGCCTCGGTGCAGCAGCGGCGGCGGAAGGCTTCTGCTTCCAGATTCACATCGCGGTTGTCAGCGGCGCGCAGGGCTACGACGCCGATGCACAGGCCGGGGATGGTATCGAATAACTGATCGTCTACAGTGATTTTCATGATTGCCTCCAAATGGGGAAAAATGTGTCTTCACTATTATAGCATAGATAAAGGGCTTAGGTTGATGGGGGCGGGGTTAGCCCGTGGAGCGGGTCGCCTTTTGATTCCGTTTGAAAGCATGGGTGAGTAGCTAGGGATTAGGGATTGGTGACTAGTGACTGGTGACTAGTGACTGGGATTCTCTGGCATCGTCATCCCGAGCGCAGCCGAGGGTCTTTACTGCACTGCGGGAATCAGCGTGTATGCGCCGAGGGAAAACGATGTCCTAGTGCTGTCTCACATCAGGTGATGAGCGTTCTGCAATAAAGATTAAGGACTGCGCTCGAAATGACGACGACGCGAAGCGTTATCAAAATTCTGCGGCGCTTCTATAGTTTTATGCGCCGCACCACCATTTCTAATTTCTCATTTCTAATTCAAACGAAGCTTTCACCCGCAACCCATAGACGGCACGCCCCGCGGGCTAACCCTGAACCCTGAACCTTGAACCCTGAACCCCGAACCCTTTATAATAATGACAACCAATGAAAGTCAATCGAAAGGGGAATGAATTTTGCAACTGGAACTCATAGTATCGGAGGCCCAGGCGGGGCGGATGGTGAAGGACGCGGTGAAGGTGCTGCATTTGTCCGGCGGATTGTGGAAGCGGATCAAATGGAATGGGCGCGTGACGGTGAATGGCGAGGAGGTGCACAATGCGCGCAGGAGAGTCGCAAAGGGCGATCGCATCGTGCTCACGTGGAGCGAGGAGAATGATATCGTCCCATCGGACATCCCGCTCTCCATCACGTATGAGGATGAGGCGCTCCTCGTCGTGAATAAGGGGCCGGGCATGATCATCCATCCGACGGCGCGCGGCGCGCATGATACGCTGGTGAATGCGGTGGCAGGCTACTATGCGCGCCAGCACATCGAGGCGGGCATCCATCCCATTTATCGTCTTGACCGCAATACGACGGGGCTCGTCGTGGTGGCTAAGTCAGCGAAGGGGCAGTATGACCTCTCTAAGAGCCATGACCAGATCTACCGCGAGTATCTGGCTCTCGTTTCCGGACATATGGATGAGAAGGCAGGGCGCATCGATCGCCCCATCGGACGCAGGGACGGTTCGATCGTTGAGTGGATGGTCAGGGAAGACGGCAAGCGTGCCATCACGGACTATGAGGTGCTAGGCGAGTATGAAGGGTATTCGCTTTTGAAGATCCATCTTCTGACGGGACGCACGCACCAGATCCGCGTGCATTTTGCGAGCCTCGGGCATCCGCTCTTAGGGGATGACCTCTACGGCGGGCCCCTCGGTCTCATGACGCGGCAGGCACTTCACGCCTATACCGTTCGCTTCGCTCATCCGGTGACGGGAAGGGAAATGAGATTCACCGCTCCCGTGCCGGAGGATATGAGGAAATGGATGGAGAAATAAAAGGGGGCAGCAGGTTCTGTATGCTATAATAAGAAGACATATTTTCCTTTTTATTTGCGTCGAAAGGTGGCTTTGGGCTTATGAAATTTATTTCCGCAGACGGGATCCTTTACATGACATTCGACTGTTATCAGGGACAGGGGGTCGTAGCGGCTGTGTCATGCCGCACTGGCGGGGTGAGTGAGCCGCCATTTTCCTCTTTGAATATGGGCTTCCATACGGGCGACGATGCGGATGCGGTGCGTGAGAACCGCCGCCGCTATTTCGAGGCACTGGGGCTTTCCGCCTCGCGCCTTGTCTCGGGAAATCAGGTGCATGGCACCTACATCTACAAGGTGACGGAGAAGGATGCCGGACGCGGCGCACTCACGATGGAGACGGCGATCCCTGCCTGTGATGGCTTCATGACGGATGAGAAGGATATTCCGATCACGATGAATTATGCCGACTGCACGCCGCTCTTTTTCTACGATCCGGTGAAGCGGGCGATCGCGCTGTCTCATGGAGGCTGGAGGGGGACAGCCGGCAATATCGCTGCGCTCACGGTGGCGAAGATGGAGAAGAACTACGGCTCGAAGCGGGAGAATATCCTGTGTGCGATCGGTCCGGCGATCGGGCTGGAGTGCTTCGAGGTGGGTGAGGAAGTGGTAGAGGAATTCTATAAGCTCTTCAATGAGAAGGAGATCTCGCGTCTTGCGGTCAAAAAAGCCAATGGGAAGTACCTCTTCGATCTGCACAATGCGAACCGCCGCCTTCTCGAAAAGGCGGGCATCCCTGCTGACCATATCGAAGACTGCGGGCTCTGCACCTACTGTCACGATGATCTTTTCTACTCGTATCGGAGATCCGGCGGAAAAACAGGCCGTCACATGGCGGTGATGGCGCTCGTTTGATCGGTGGAAGATAAAAAGCTCACGGCTTCTGTCGTGAGCTTTTTTATTTGGAGTGACTGGTGACTAGTGACTAGGGATTAGGGACTAGGGATTAGGGATTAGGGACTAGGAGACTGGGAGACTGGGAGACAGCAGGCTCTCTCGTATCGTCATTGAAAGCGTTGCCGAGAAATCTCTATCGCAGAATGCCCATTGCCGCATGTGAGGCCATGGGCATCGTCTTTCCTCGGTGCATACGTGCTGATTACCGTAGTGCAGTAGAGATTCCTCGGCTGCGCTCGGAATGACGATACGGGGAAGGCGGTGTTCTCGTATCGCCCCTGAACCCTGAACCCTTCAACCTTTATCCCATCGTATTCTTCCCGAAGACGGGGTGACTGCAGGGCCTAAGGCTTCGTTTTTCGATGAGGGAGAGGGATTCCTGCATGTCGACATCATGGCGTTCTTTTCCTGTCTCGTAGACGAGCATGGGAGAGGCGGCATCCAGTTCGCTGGCGGGAAGGTAGATGTATTCCTGCATGTGCGGGTCGCCGTAGATGAAGCCGGCGAGAAGTTTGCTTTCGGCAAGTCTATGCATGGGGTGCCTCCAGATCACAGATGAAGTATGGCTTGAAGTCCAGATAGTCCGAGCTCGTCAGGCAAAGCGGGACGCCCAGAAGGGAATCCGGCAGATTTTTGAAATTCGGCGCGCCGTGGATGTGGCCATAGAGGCAGAGGTCTGCACCGCCGGCGGCGATGATCTCCATCATGTGCGAAGGCCGCCGCATTTCATCGAAGGGCGGGTAGTGCAGGATCGCGATGATCCGGTCTGCCTTCATCTGCTTTGCCAGGGCGAGCGAGCGCTCCATGCGCCCTTCTTCGCGCAGGATGATGGATTTGTCGGTGTCTTCTTTATATGCTTTTGCCGTCTCGGAGATCCATCCGCGCGTACCGGCGAGCGCTACATTTCCGACCCGAATGGCGGAGTTGTGAATAAATTCGAAGGCGCCATGCGTCATGGTGGTCATCTTCGTGACGGTGGACCACCAGAAGTCGTGGTTGCCGCGGACGATGATCTTACGTCCCGGGAGCGTGCCAAGCATGGTGAGGTCGGAGATGGCACTCTCCATGCTCATTGCCCAGGAGAGGTCGCCTGCCATGATGACGGCATCGTCTTCGCGGATCGTCTCCTTCCATGCATTCACGATCTTTTCCCGGTGGTTCTTCCAGTTCTCTCCGAATATATCCATGGGCTTCGTTGGCGGATCTCCGGAGAGATGGAAATCACTGAAGGCATATAGTTTCATAGGGTAACCTCGTTTAGGGATGGGGGATTAGTGACTAGTGACTAGTGACTGGGAATTAAGAGACGCGAGTGAGTGGTGACTTGAATACTACTTTCGGGCATCGCCTCATATATATTCGCGGCGAAGCCGCCACCACAACCTTGAACCCTGAACCTTGAACCCACAACCTTTTTTATCCAAAATACTTTTCAGACCTGAGCGTCTCGATGATCCGCTTCTTGCTCGTTTCGTCCATCACATTTGTGATGCGGTAGCCCATGTAGAGAGGGCTTGCTGTGAAGCGGGGGAAGATCTTGGCGTGGATCTGATTTTTCAGATGATAAAAGAAAATGTTGTAGCTCGAGCAGCGGATAGGGAAGTCGGAGAGGACGTAGCGCGCGAGGGTCTGTATGGTGTCAGCAAAGCCGTCACTTCCTCCCTCTTTCTTCAGTGTCACGTTCAGCTCGCCGACGCCGCTCAAGGGGTACTCTGCGAGCGAGGCGTAGCAGTCGTCATTTTCATAGATGACCTCGCCCAGAAAATTTTCGCCCTGCAGATTGTCGCGGTAGTCGTACTCTTCAAGCCCGATGATCTGCGAGTGCGGGTGGCGCTGTGAGCCGCCGGAGGTGGGGCCGAAGTTGCGGAAGTAGATGACGGAGCGGAAACGCTTGTCACTTTCCATTTCCTGCCACTTGGCAAGGCCGAAGGCGATCACCTCGTGGAGCTTGTCGGGCGCATAGGCGCTGAGCTCGCTGTCGTGGTCGGCTGTCTCGACGATGACGGTGGGGACAGTCTTCTCAAAGACGGGATACTTGTTCATGAGCCAGATGATATCGTCTTTCCGGTCAAGAATGTGTGTGAGATCTTCAGGATGGCAGAAAGGGCAGACTTTTTGTGTGCCGGAATGAGGCTTCTCGCTGCCGATGGATATATTGAATGTGATAGGATTGGTCATGGTGTACACCTCATCTTTCCGATTCTTATTATAGCATAGAAGGGTTAGCCCGTTGGGCGTGCTGCCTCTTGATTGCGGATGAAAGCTTCGCTTGAATGAGAAATTAGAAATGAGAAATGCGAAATGGTGGTGCGGCGCAGAAAAAAGAAGCGCCGCAGAATTTTGATAGCGCTTCGCGCTGTCGGCACCAGAAGCGTTGGCGAGAGATCTTTCTTGCAGAACGGTCAGCGCATCAATTGCACTATTTCAAACATCGCATGCTCCTAATCCCTAGCTACTAATCCCTAGTCCCTGTTCACCAGTCACTAGTCACGAATCCCTTTTTATAATATTTCACTTCTTTACTTGACAAAAGGATTTTTATAGGATAAGATATGTGCATACCGATACTTTACTGAGATAAAGAAATGAAGATTTCAAAAATGGGAACAGGAGAGATGACCATGAAAATGAAAAAACTGATGATCGCTGGAATGCTGGCTCTGGGTGCTTGTGGAATGCTCGCAGGATGCGGCGGGGGAGACAAGGCGGCTTCGAGTGCGGCTAAGGCCGCATCCGGCAAGCCGGCGAAGATTGTAGCCGGTATGGATGATACCTTTGCTCCGATGGGCTTCCGTGATGACAGCGGCAAGATCGTCGGCTTTGATATCGATATGGCAGAAGCGGTATCGAAGGAGATCGGCGTGCCGATCGAATTCAAGCCGATCGACTGGGCTTCCAAGGAAACGGAACTGAATTCCGGCCGTATCGACTGCATCTGGAATGGCTTCACCATGACGCCGGAGCGTACCAAGAAGCTCGCCTTCACGAAGCCGTACATGGATAATATCCAGGTCTATGCGGTACTGAATGACAGCGCTGTCAAGACGCCGGAAGATCTGAAGGGCAAGAAGATCTCCATCCAGGAAGCCTCCACCGCAGAAACGGCGCTGAACCGTGATGAAAACCTCAAGAAGTCTTTCTCTGAGATCAAAGCATACCCGGATCTCACGGCCTGCTTCATGGATCTCGAGTCCGGCCGCTGTGATGCCGTCCTCGCTGACTCTGTCCTCATCGAATACTATATGACGAAGAAACCGGGACAGTTCAAAGAACTCGAGGGTGTCGTTTCTAAGGATACCTTCTCCATCGGGATCAAGAAGGACAATCAGGCTCTCGTCGATCTCTTGAATGACGGCATCGCCAAGGTCGTAGCCAGCGGCGAAGCCAAGAAGATCTCTGAAAAATGGTTCGGCAAGGATGTCGTGCTGAAATAAGTTGAGATGATTTTTGAAAAGCTCCTTCGTGAAGGAGCTTTTTGATTGCTCTCCCCTTTCCCTCAGGGGGAGAGCGCATGGATAGCGGAGGGACGCAGCCCATGCGTGACTTTCGCCGCCCATGAAATGGCTCTGCTATTTCATTTCTCTATCTTGCTAAAAGGGTGAAATCAGTGTATGATAATTCTATATGACACTGGTTTTATAAGGAGTATTTTATGGATTACATTCTTCGCATCCTGCCGAATATGTTTGCCGGGCTGGGCGTATCGGCACAGATCTTTCTGATCACCATCGTGCTCTCGCTGCCGATCGGTATCCTGCTGGCACTGGTCCGCATTTCCAAAGTCGCTGTTTTCCGCAAGCTGGCGGAGATCTATATTTACGTCATGCGCGGCACGCCGCTCATGCTGCAGATCATGTTCATCTACTACGGGCTGCCGCTCATGCTGGATGTGCAGATCAGTGATTTCCCGGCGGCTATCCTTGCCTTCGTGGCGAACTATGCGGCTTATTTTGCGGAAATTTTCAGAGGCGGCATCCAGTCCATCCCGAAGGGGCAGTATGAAGGCGCAAAGGTGCTCGGCTTCACCTACCGGCAGACCATGTGGCATATCGTGCTGCCGCAGGTCGTGAAGCGTGTCATCCCGCCGCTCGGCAATGAGACCATCACCCTTCTGAAGGATACCTCGCTCGTCTACATTCTGGCGATGAATGACCTCATGCGTGTCACCCGCGCCTTCGTGCAGCGTGACTTCGATACCATGCCGTTCCTTGTGGCAGCCGTTTTCTACCTCGTATGCACCGCGATCCTGACGAAGATCCTGACGTATGTGGAAAAACGCTATGCGGTATATGAAGAATAAGGAGGACGGACATGAGTTTTATTGAAATGAAAAATATCCGGAAGGATTTTGGCAAGCTCACCATCCTTCACGGCGTCGATATGACACTGGAAAAGGGCGAAGTCATCTCCATCATCGGGCCTTCAGGGGCCGGCAAGAGTACGCTTTTGCGCTGCCTGAACCATCTGGAAACCATCCAGGGCGGCTCGATCGCAGTCGACGGAGAATTTCTTGCCGAGGACAAAGACGGCAAGGTCACCTATGCGAGCGAAGCAAGAACGAAGGAGATCCTTGCCAAGATGGGCATGGTCTTTCAGTCCTTCAACCTTTTCCCGCACATGACCGTGCTGGATAACATCATGGCCGCTCCCATCTACGTGAAGGGCATGAAGAGGGAAGAGATCCAGCCGATCGCGGAAGATCTTTTAAGCAAGGTTGGCCTGCTCAATAAAAAAGACATGTATCCAGGCAGTCTTTCCGGCGGTCAGAAGCAGCGTGTCGCTATCGCGCGGGCGCTCGCGATGAGCCCGGAGATCATGCTCTTCGATGAACCGACCTCCGCACTCGATCCGGAGCTGACGGGCGAGGTCTTAAAGACCATCCAGCAGCTGGCGGATGAGAATATGACCATGGCGATCGTGACGCATGAAATGGCTTTCGCCAAGTCTGTCTCAGATAAGATCCTTTTCATGGTCGATGGCCGCGTCGAGGAAGAAGGGACGAGCGAAGAGGTCTTCGATCACCCGAAGAGCGAACGAACCAAGGCCTTCCTGAAGTCGATATTGAGAGCCTGATAAAAAAGGATGCGCTGCGAAATGCAAAAGCATTTCGCAGCGCATCCTTTTTCTTTTACAGCCCGAACGCAATGCCGCAGACAGCGCTGATCGCGATATAGAGCACAGGGTGCTTTTTATATTTCTTAAGACCGAAGTAGATCGCAATGGCAAGGAGAATGGCCGGCCACTGGAAGAGGGCGATGATCGAGCCGCTCTTTTCATAAAGCGTGGTATCTAAGAGAGACACCTTCGCGACGCCAAGACCGGCGGCTGCGATGAGCGCGGTGGAGGCAGGGCGCAGGCCGTAGAAGATCCGCTTCACAGCGTCCGATTCGCGGAAGCGTGTCAGCATCGCATAGATGATCGTGATGATGATGAGCGCGGGCGCTGTGAGGGAGAGCGTCGTGAAGATGCCGCCCGGGATGCCAAGCGCCTGAAATCCGGCGTAGGTCGCCATATTGACGCCCAAAGGCCCCGGGGTGGACTCTGATATCGCGATCATATTCGCGATGTCTTCCGCGCTGAACCATCCGGTGCGTTCAGAAATATCATAGAGAAAGGGAAGTGTCGCGAGCCCTCCGCCGACGGCGAAGAGACCAGCCTTGAAGAATTCCCAAAACATGGAAAGCCAGATCATGATGGATGCTCCTTTTGAAAAAAGTGAGGAGTGAAGAGTGAAAGCGCGGCGCCTCTTTATCCTGAGCGGAGAAAAACGTCGTAGGTTAGAAAATATGGATCATCATATCGTGAAGGGGATTGGGGGGCACTTTATGAATGGTGTGCCACATCCACCACTTCTCACTTCGTTGTCCTCGGCATCAGATAGTATCCTGCGATGCCGGCAAGGACGACAGAGAAGATGGGAGAAAAGGGAGAAAAGAGAGCGATGAGAAGGATGCCGATGAAGATCGCAAGTGTGCGTTTATCCTTGATCGACTTCTTGCCGAGCTTCACGACGGCGTCCAGAATGAGGACGCAGACACAGGCACGGATGCCGGCGAAGGCGTGAATGACATAGGGATTCTCTTCGAACTGGGTGAGAAAGAGCGCGATCACCGTGATGATGATCATGGATGGGGTGATGACGCCGAGCGTCGCGAAGACGCCGCCCCAGAAGCCTTTCAGCTTGCAGCCGATGAAGGTCGCGACATTCACCGCGATCATGCCGGGCGTGACCTGCCCCAAGGCATAGTAATCCATCAGCTCTTCCTCGTTGCCCCAGTGCTTGTTCTCTACGATCTCGCGCTGGAGAATAGGCAGCATCGCGTACCCGCCGCCAAAGGTGACGGCGCCCATTTTGGCAAAGATAAGAAATAATTCGAGCAGCAGTTTCATAGATGGGATACTCCTTTAATTGGGGGAATGGGGAGTGACTGGTGACTGGTAGCTAGGGATTAGGGACTAGGGATTAGGAGCCTCGAGTGACAAGTGATTTGTGACTAGTGACTAGTGACTGGGGTTGCTCCGGCATCGTCATCCCGAGCGCAGCCGAGGGATCTTTCTTGCACTGCGGGAATCAGCGTGTATGCGCTGAGGGAAAACGATCTCTTGGTGCCGCCTCACATCAGGCGATAAGTGTTCTGCAATAAAGATCGAGGGCTACGCTCGAAATGACGATGCGCGCGAAGCGTTATCGAAACTCCGCAGCGCGTTTGAGTTTTATGCGCCGCACCACCATTCCTAATTCCTCATTTCTAATTCCTAATTTGAGCAGAGCTTTCATCCACAATCAAGGGACGGCACGCCCCACGGGCTAACCCCGCACCTCGATGTAATTTCCTCTATCATACTGTCAGAGATGGAGAAAAGCAATCAAGAGAACGTAAAATTTGTATTTTCGAAACAAGTGTGGTAGAATATATCTTGCGATTTAGCGTATTTTGTAAAAATAAAAGATGGTTCAATATTGTCGGAAAAACCGACTTAAGGAGGAATAATTTTTATGAACGTAAAAGTAGAGGCACTGGATCAGCACAAGGTATCTCTCGCCATTGAACTGCCGGCAGAAGCTGTACAGAAAGGATTCAAGCAGGCTGTAGCTCGCATTGCAAACCAGGTCAGAATCCCGGGTTTCCGCAAAGGCAAGGCAAGCCGCAAGGTACTGGAAATGCATTTCGGCAAGGAAGCTGTCGTCGCTGAAGCGAAAGATATCGTCATCAATGGCGCTCTCACCGAAGCGATGAAGCAGGAAAAGATCATCCCGATCACCCAGGCGGATGTGAAGGAAGATCTCTTCTCTGAAACCGAAGGCGCAAAATTCACCGCTACTTTTGTAAAACGTCCGGAAGTAGAACTGGGCGAATACAAAGGCCTCGAAGCAGCCCATGAAGAACCGGAAGTTTCCGATGCACAGGTCGAAGCTGAACTGAAAAAAGCAGCTGAACAGAGCGCACGCCTCGAAATGGCAGAAGAAGGCGCTGTCCTTGCCAAAGGCGACTACGCTGTCATCGACTTCAAGGGCTTCGTAGACGGCAAACCGTTCGAAGGCGGCGAAGGCAAGACCTATCCGCTGGAAATCGGCTCCCAGAGCTTCATCCCGGGCTTTGAAGAACAGCTCGAAGGCCATAAAGCAGGCGATGACGTAGAAGTCAAGGTCACCTTCCCGGAAACCTACTTCGTCGATGCTCTCAAAGGCAAAGAAGCAGAATTCAAAGTTCACATCAACGATGTAAAACGCAAACAGCTGCCGGCTCTTGATGATGCTTTCGCAAAATCCATCAGCCAGTTCGATAAAATGGATGACCTGAAGGCTTCTGTTAAACAGCAGATGCAGCTGCAGGCTATCCAGCAGGCAGAAGAAGCCTACCATGAAGCTCTCGTAGCACAGGCGGTAGCCAATGCCAAGGTCGATATCCCGCATGAAATGGTCGACCAGCGCATTGACGAGATCGTCGAAGAGATCTCCATGAACCTCGAATCCAGAGACATGAAGCTCGCTGACTATCTGAAGAACATCGGCCAGACCGAAGAACAGCTCCGTAAGAACTACGAAAAGACCGCTGAAGAACAGGTTCGTCAGGGCCTTGTCCTCGAAACCATCGCAGAAAAAGAAGAACTTGATGTAACGAACCAGGACCTCTCCATGGAAGTCTACAGCATGGCTCACCAGTTCAACGCTGACCCGAAAGATGTTATGAAGATCATCAAAGAAGAAGGCCGCGTGAACATGCTGATCAACTCCGTCCTTCGCAAGAAAGCAGCTGCTTTCATCTACGGTGCTGCTAAAAAAGCAGAAGCAGATAAGAAGGAAGCAGAAGAAGCTCCGGCTGCAGAAGCAGTAGCTCCGAAGACCGAAGAAGACTTCAATGCTATGACCGTCAAGGATCTCAAGGCTTACGCACAGGAAAAAGGCATCGCCATCGAATCCAAAGCAAAAAAAGCTGAGATCATCGACACCATCATGGCTGCTGAAAAGGAATAATCCTTTAGAAAATTGAATGAGTACTGCTGCGGCAGTGTGTATTGGAAGAGACGCGGGGTGACCGGCGTCTCTTTCGAACATATGGGGAAATTCGGAAAAAGGCTTGACCCCGAACTCGATTTTATGAATTGACATAGGGGCAGCCCGTGGGGCGTGAGAAGTGCCGGTGCGGTGCATTTCGTCATCCTGAGCGGAGAAAAACGTCGTATGTTAGTAAATAAAGCTTATCTGAAAACAGGAGAACTGAGTCGAAGGATCTAAGCACGGCAGAGCATAGATGGCGGCGATGCCCGAAGGTGGTATTTAGTCACCAGTTACCAGTCACCAGTCACTTTCAATCCCTAATCCCCAATCCCTAGTCCCTAGCTACCGTCACTACCTATTATTTAGTCAAAAGAAAGGGTGTTATCACATGGCATATGTACCGATTGTTGTCGAACAGACCGCTCGCGGAGAGCGCTCCTATGATATTTATTCCCGCCTTTTGAAGGACCGCATCATATTCCTTGACGGCCAGATTGAAGACCATATGGCCAATGTCATCATTGCGCAGCTTCTCTTTCTGGAAGCCGAAGACCCTTCGAAAGATATCCATCTTTACATCAACAGCCCCGGCGGCGTCGTGACCGCCGGCCTTGCGATCTATGATACGATGCAGTATATTCATCCGGATGTTTCCACCATCTGTATCGGATCCTGTGCCAGCATGGCGGCTGTCCTCCTGACTGCCGGTGCGAAGGGCAAACGCTATGCCCTCCCGCATGCGAATGTCATGATCCACCAGCCGCTTGGCGGCGTACAGGGACAGGCGACCGAGATCGAGATTCATGCAAGAGAGATCCTCCGCCTGCGCGAAGAACTGAACGGCATCCTTGCCAAGCACAGCGGACAGTCCCTTGAAACCATCAAAAACGACACCGAACGCGATAATTTCATGACAGCCCAGATGGCGAAGGACTATGGCCTCATCGACCACATCCTCACCCGCAATGAGCTGGCGAAAATGACACAGAAATAAAGGAGAAAGACCATGAACGGAGAAGATAAAGAACCGAAGATCTGCAGCTTCTGCGGCCGATCTAGCGACGAAGTCGAAAACATGGTCACTGGCCCCGGCGTCTACATCTGCAGCGAATGCATCGACATCTGTCATAACATTCTTCTGGAAGAGCGGAAAAACAAAGCAAAGCAGGGCAAAGAACCCGCTGACACCAAGGTGCCGACACCGGAAGAGATCAAAGAATATATCGATCAGTACGTCATCGAGCAGGACAATGCCAAGATCGCTCTGGCCGTCGCCGTGTACAATCACTACAAACGCCTCTTTTTCAAAGGCGAAGATGACGGCGTAGAGCTGCAGAAATCCAATATCATCCTGCTCGGGCCGACCGGCAGCGGCAAGACCCTCCTTGCCCAGACCCTCGCCCGCTACCTCGATGTGCCCTTTGCGATTTCCGATGCCACCACCCTCACACAGGCCGGCTATGTCGGTGATGATGTAGAGAACATCCTCCTCCGCCTCATCCAGGCCGCGGACTACGACATCGAGAAAGCCCAGCGCGGCATCATCTACATCGATGAAATCGACAAGATCGCCAAGAAGACCGAGAACGTCTCCATCACCCGCGACGTCTCCGGCGAAGGCGTCCAGCAGGCTCTTCTGAAGATCCTGGAAGGCACCGTGGCGAACGTGCCGCCGCAGGGCGGACGCAAGCATCCGAATCAGGAAATGATCCAGATCGACACCAGCAACATCCTCTTCATCTGCGGCGGCGCCTTCGCCGGCCTCGATAAAGTCATCGACAGCCGTCTCACCAAAAGCGTCATGGGCTTCGGCGCCGATATCGAGAAAGCAGAAGACAAAGACATGGACGAGCTCCTCCAGCAGGTCCAGCCGGAAGACCTCCTGAAATTCGGCCTCATCCCCGAATTCATCGGCCGTCTCCCCGTCATCGTCGCCCTTCACCCGCTGAAGGAAGAAGCTCTCGTCAAAATCCTGACCGAACCGAAGAATGCCCTCGTCAAGCAGTACAAGAAGCTGCTGGCCATGGACGGCGTAGAGCTCGTCATCGAAGACGCTGCCATCCACGCGATCGCCCGCCAGGCTATCGAGCGCAATACCGGCGCCCGCGGCCTTCGCGCGATCATCGAGAAGATCATGCAGAAAGTCATGTACGAGATTCCCGGCATGAAGGACGTCGTGAAATGCACCATCACGGAAGACAACGTGGTGAACCACACCGATCCGCTGCTGGAACGGAAAGCGGCAGAAAAATAAAAAATACCTCCCTGTGACTTGATATGATCCCCCTAAAGCAGACACGGTAAATAACCAAACTGCTTTAGGGGGATTTTTTAATGGCAAAAAGGAAACATTCAGCAGATTGGATGCTTGCCAGAGTAAGAGAATATCTTTCCGGCAAAGGATCTTACCGACAAATCGCCAGAGCGAATGGGATATCTGAGCGGAGTCTTCGTGACTGGGTAAGGAAATACGAGGAACAGGGCGAGGCCTCTTTTATAGAAAGAGCTGGAAACGCAAGCTACAGTAAGGAATTCAAGGCAAGCTGCATCCTTGCCGCGCTACGTAGCGAGGGCAGCGTTGACGACATCGTAGTGAAGTACAACATTTCAAGCCATTCCGTTCTCCGGCACTGGATGAAGCAGTATAATGACCATATAGAACTTAAGGACTACGATCCAAAACGGGAGGTCTATATGGCAGGAGCAAGAAAGAAAACATCGCTTTCGGAGCGCAAGGAGATTGTGGAGTATTGTTTATCGCATGGCAAGAACTACAAGGACACCGCCGTGCACTATGACGTTTCCTACAGTCAGGTATACGATTGGGTGAGAAAATACGTCGCTGACGGGGAAACTGGCCTTATTGACCGGCGCGGACATCATAAAACCGACGAAGAAGTTGACGAGATGGAACGCCTCAACATTGCAGATGCTCTGAACCAGCGCCCACGTCGTGCTTTGGGCTACCATACGCCGTCAGAGCTATTTGATGCATTTCTCGATGAAGTTTATGCTATTGAGTGTGTTTCTTGATTATGAGTGTTCAAATTCAACTTGCAATTTACCCATAATTTTCCTTGTGGTATTCCGACCTCTTTGTTCTTTAAAAAGCTTATATAAGCTTAAATCAAAGATAGTCCTCATATAGGATAACTTTTTCTCGGGTACATTATAAACTCCCATTAAAGCGAGCCACAAAGCCGTATCCAATTTCTTCTTATCTGTAAAATTGTCAATCTTAACATCAATATCCTGATCGGTTTCTTCTACATCAATAATAATCTGATACTTCTTCTTGTCCATTGTATTTTCTCCTCATACGAATTCATAACAATAATAAGTACTTGCTAAGTTCTCTAGGATACGGAAAAATCATGTAGCATCAATATAATCTAAGTAGTCTAATGCTTTAACGGAAAGCTTTTGCGTGCAGAATAATTCTTTATTCCCGCTAAAGATTTCCTCATTAGCAGTAAAATGGCGGTACAACATATCCGTAATAGCACTACCTTTATCATGTATAAGCTTCATTGCAGTCTCTCTAGCCGTTTTTCTTTCATCCACAGATGGGTTTGCACGGATAGTTTTTACTATCTCAAGTACCATATTTGCTACTATAGATTCTATTGATTCCGTCGTTTGAAAAATAACAGGAAATCTCTTTGGGTGTCTCAAAAACCATATGGGTTTAAAGGCTGGCTCATATCTATATTTTGCTTGATATCCCCAGCAATTACTGTACAGATAGGAGTTTACAACATGACTATCTAAAATCGTTCCGTCCGGAATTTGATGCCATCGTATCATTTCATAAATTTCCCTACCAGTCATCCCCTCCGGATGTTTAAGCAGTACATCAGTTACCCAACGGTCCAACAGTTCATCACTTACTTGATTTTCGTACATCATGATGCTTGTCCTCCTTTTTTCTCGTCACGCGCGTAATAAAGAAGAAAACCATATTTATAATATATCAGTTTTATCTGGAGCTGTGGTCGCCTGCAAAGCGACAAATCAACTGTAAGATAACTACCTATAGCAATATAAAAAGAGCCCCACAAGACTACTTCTGATCAGCCCCTGTCAAGGTAGACATGGCAAATATCTAAAAAATTATAGCCGTAAGTTCCATGTTGGTGTTTTAGTATCCACATGGGATTTGCGGCATTTTGTTATGCCGCGAATTTCGCTTTGTGTTTCTGAGTCCGTTTGTTCTCGGTAATTGAGAACTGTTCCGGGATCTTCGCGTTCAGAACTGCCGTGGGAGGTATTTTTGTTGTGAGGCGGATGCTGATCAGTGGGCGGGCATTGGGCCTGCGCCTCACTTCGGGGGATGAGATTTTTTTGCTGTTTTTACGCATTTTCTGTTCCGGTAAATGATGCAATTCAGCCGTATCAGATATCCTCATCAATGAATAGCTCCGATCCATTGCCGATTTTTCAGAAAAGAGATAACGCCACTCTCTTTCTTCGCATTGGGGACACCTTCGAGAAAAATATCTCTCGTATTTCTATGCGAAGGATCAATCCTTATGCTTTTTATAAAAGCATAAGGAATATCCAAAACGTGATCAGGACGATAGATTAAAACTCTCTCAGATGTGAGCACAGGTGGAGTACGTTTCCTCTGCCAGCATCTGAGAAAAATCTTCCAACCAGTAGATAGGTTACGCAATCAAAGAGGATTTATTTAAACAACGAGACTCCAACTAAAGAGTATGCACTGTTTATAAGGTTTTAGAAGAATTTTCAGTATGAAAGTGTTTCCCTTTGAACTTAACAGTTTTGACAGGTATAATAATATAAACGAATCGTAGAAACAAAATTTGAAGTCTTTGCAAAATCATTATGAGAAAATTAAGTCTATATCTATTGCAGAGCAGGGGGATGGCAAATGAGTACACATGCAGAAAATTTAGAAGAGATCAAGAAAATTTATGGGAAGTTGTTGACCTTGAGAGACAATACTCAAAAGTGTACCGACAAATTGTCAAAGACAATCAGAGAAGACCAATGGATTGATAAGGAATTGTTAATTTCCTTATCTTCTGCTTGTCATGAAATGGGGGAGGTTCAAAATTCTTTATTTGATACACTTAGTAGATTTGGTGTTGAGAAAAGAGAAACTGTTTCTGGTACAGAACAATCTGTCAAAGAGTGGGATAAGAAGGAAAACGACCATCAAGTCGTCGAAGAATTGAAAAAAGTATTGAATGAGGTATGTTGTCTTACGTATGATGGAGAGTCTGCTGATATTCAGGCTGATCTTGCTGCGATTCAGAAAGAAGCGGGCGTACTGCTTCATGATATAGAGCATTATATCAAACATCAGGATAGACTTAATGATTTTCAGCAGCTGTTGAATTGGGTTAAACTGAACAAGCCGCTCAGTCTTGAGGAAGCAAAACGGTGTCAGGGAAAATTTGGGCTTAATCTGATGTATGCAGTGATGGAGCATCAGCTGAAATTGGGTAAAAAAACAGTCACTGACGTGGAAATGGAATTACCATCTGCTTCGAAGAAAGATAAAAAAGAAGAAGTACAGGTTTCAAATACTTGTGACATACCATCTGGCGAGTTTTATGATAATTCTCTGCAGATCGAATGCGTGCCGCCCAAATCGAAAATGCTGAAATCTGCCAGCAAATTCAAGAGTGAATATGAAAGTTACATGCAGGGAATGAGAACGAATGGATATCAGATTCTTCGCGCACTTATTGAAGATCCGGTGCTTATCCCAGACGCATACAAGGTACTGTTTATTAAAGATGATCGTAGCAGGGAGCTTTTCAGTAGAACACTTCCCTCTTTATATCAGTTGGGATTAATAAAAAAATTTACTTTGTATAATAGAACGGCTTATATTCTAAATACAGACTTTTTACAAATATATAAACAAGATTCAATAAAAAGACTGATCAAGTATAAAACACCCATTTCGAACGAGATGGTAGAGGGAAAATTGAATGTTACGCATGTCAGGAATTTTATAAATTCATTGGTTATGTATTGCTTAATTACAGTTTTCCGTCCAAATAGTGTTAAAATGGAAAATATGCCACAACTGGGCGATTGTGCGAAGTATATTAAGATGGCGCTGAATAAAGAGACAACGCACAATATTGGCTTGATCACTCCTGTTTTTACGCATGAGAACATAGAAGCAGAAATGACAGGACTCAAAGAATTATTGAATTTATTAAAGGCAGAGAAAAAGCCGCTTATTATTGCTGTTAGCCAAGAAAGTGAAAAGGAGTATTGGGAACAGGAGCTCGCTTCTTATGACTTAGGGGAAGTGCTCTATTATAATGTGTCTGATGAGGCATTACCCGAGGAGGAAATGGTTGTCTGGCAGAAGGTTTTGTCTGTTTCAGAAAAAAAGCTTTTACAGACAGATGAAAAGACAAAAAGTGCTGTAGGGAAAGAAGAAAGTAAATTACCGGTGGAATCAAGGGGATGCGAGCCGGTTTCTGTAGAGATGACTGCAATAAAAGAAGCGGATAATACAGGTTCTGCAAAGAAAGTGGACGCCAAGTTGACTAAACAGTTTGCGAAAGCAGAACGTGCAGAAAAAATGGCAACGCACAAGGTTTCAACGGCTCTGCAGCAACCGGGAACAACAGAAATTATCCGTGACTTAGCAAATGAAGAAAATGAAAGCACTGATGCAGAGTTGATTTCAGAGATTTCTGCACAGATTGCAAAGCATCATATGGCAGAGGGAATGCTTATGTTGCATGCGATGAATATGCAGAAAAATAAAGATTGGATGAAAAAACTTTTGTCGCAGGTTTCGTATGTGTTGGGAGATCCATTGTATTCGAAGGTTTCGTTCAGAGAATCGCCTTATCTGTATTGGAATTATACGATTGATATTCCGGATGTGAACAATGGTATAGCTAGTGATTGCTTGAATGCGGCTTCTATGATTCGATATTTCTTTAAGCCATCATATGAGAATGGAAACTGGCACTGGCAGAGTAATCAAGCCTGGAAACAAATCAGTGATGACTCATCTAATACGGTTTTAAATGAGATTCCTGAGATCAAAAGGGTTATCAGCCTTTTTCATGAGTTTCTTGACAAAAATCAAAAAGGCCTCGGCTGGTGTCTTGGTGGTAAAAGCAAGATACAAGAAGTGCATATGCAGGAGCTGAAGTCCTGTCGAAATGCGCTTTTGGCAATGCAAAAGAGACTAGAAAATCGCAAGACAAAGTACAATAATTATATCCGCGTCATGAAGACTTATGAAAAAATTTGTAGAGATAGCGATCTCTACATGTATATTTCCAATGCAGAGGATTGTACAGTAAATGAGCTTTGGGATTTTTGTCAAAAGTTTGCAGATCAGTCCATGGATCAGGAATCAGCCTTGAATGATGATGAGTTTTCTTATGTTGCATCTCCGGCTAAACTTGATGAGTATATGGATGAAACTTGGGAAAGTATTCCGGTTCCTCGTAAACAGACGGACCACTTCTTTGGCGTGGCCAGAACAAGTTTGAAGAACCTTTTGAAGGATGCCTTTGAAACGCTTGGGAAATATGTCTTGGCACGTTGTCGTGTGGATTATACCAATGGGATAGAAATCGATGTATCTGTCATAAAAAAGACGATGGACGAAGCAGAGAAACTTTGCAGCGGTTTGATCGGACATTTACAGGTACTGCATCCATCAAATCCACTTGAAGAGTTGGCGATTTGCTCTATACGATACTTGATTAAAACGCTTCTTAAAACTTTTAACAGCAATTATCACCCGATGGAATTTTACGAACCTTTCCTCCTGACCGAATATGTGGAATTGGACGAGAAATATATCCCCCGTGTTGATTTTGATTTTCAGATTGCAGGCCTTTCTTTATACAATCGCTGTCTGAAACACATTGCTTGTATAGAAACGGAAAATTTAGAGCCATGCAAGGAGGCGTATGAAAAAGTTATCGAAGATATGCTGAAAGAGAAAAACATGGGGTTTTACAAGCTCCTAGCTTGCAAGCTTGGTCGTGACAATGTTGGCGTCAAAGAAGAGGAGATTGTAGAGCGTGGTAACAAATACCTCTCACGCGCCAAAGATGATTTCAGAAGTGAACTGGAGCTGGCTTATAATTACGGCCGTTTGACGCAAAAAAATGAAATCGAATCCTATGAAAAATTGGCGGAAAATTTGGTTCACCACTTGAATGAAACACAGAATTTCGGCCTTTTTGCTCTTTTTGTGGATGCCTGCAAAAATCGTATCGAAGTGGATTCCAAGCCAAGACAGGAGGAATTGGAAAAACGATTTGAGCATATTCAGAACAAATTGGCGGCAGAAATTAAAGAAAATGGTGAGACGCTAAGTGATTACCCAATCTTAGCAGATATTCGTAAATGTCTGGAAAAGCAGAATTTCAGCGTAGCAGAAGATTACATGCGCATGTGTCTAGATGGGAATCTGAATGAAATCAAAGGACTTCTGAGAAATGGTTTGACAGAATTTACGCAGTTTGTTGACTCTTATCAAACGTATTATAATATTTGTGATAGAAATAAGCGTCTCAGTCTGGATCATGCATTGGGCGAATGGTTTTCCAGTCGAAATAAATCCCGCACTTCCATGCAGAAGAATGCCATTGGCAAGGCGCAGATCAGCTTTGTGAAAGAGTGGGATCGGCTTCTTTCTTCTACCGGAAAAGCAACACCGGAATCGTTCCTTGAAATGTTGGGATATCCTAAGGTATTGCCGGCTGATGTCACTTGCCAAAAGCAGACAAATAACCGATTGGTATATCATGTAACCTTCAAATCTGAACCAACGCACCAGTATTCTCATCCATTCAAGCAGTTTGGCAGCGGCATCTTTGACAAGGGACTTAATGTCATTACTTTTACCGGTGCCCACAGTCCGGAAAATATTATGAACGAGCTTGCTGATGCAGGTATTGAGAGAGCCGTGGGAACCATCTGCCTTTTGGGAGCATCTATGCCATGGGCAGATCGCTGCAAGCTGGCAGAACTTATGAAGTGCAGTGATACCATGTTCAACGTCATAGTTATTGATCGCGTTATGGCACTTTATTTGTCTCGGTTTGAAAAACTGGACAGGGAAAACAAGATGATGAAATTGTGCATGCCATTTTCGAATGCTACACCATTCCAACATAAGGGGTTCATTCCTCCGGAAATGTTTATCGGACGTACAAAAGAACTTGCGGATATCCGCGATATGGATGGCCCGAATCTGGTCTATGGCGGTCGCCAACTGGGGAAGAGTATTCTTTTGCGGCAAGTATCATTCCTTGATAATCAACCGAATAATGGACACTATGCCTTCTATTTTGATATGAAAAATAAAAATCACAGCAGCGTCCTGACGGATATCACGCAGCGCCTGAGAAAGGTGAAGCTTTTGAAGCGTACGGTTTCGGACTGGGATGATTTTGGAAATGCCATGGAAGATGTGCTGGAAAATGTGCAGCAGCTGATTCTTCTTATCGATGAGGCAGATGCATTCATTTTATCGGCCAACAAGATTAAAGACTATCCGATTGAAGTGCTGCGTATGACACAGAACAAGTATCCTGGCCGGTTTAAGTTCGTCCTGGCTGGGCTTCATAATGTGATTCGTTTCGATAAGAAAACTCTATCATCCAATACGGTATATGGACAGTTGGGGCATATCAACATTCGTCCATTTGAGTTCGCAGACGCATGTGATTTGCTTTTGAAACCGCTTAATTATCTCGGATTCGAGAGTCCAGAGCCTGAAATTGTAAGTACGATTTTGGCGAAGACCAATTATTTTCCTGGCCTTATTCAGTATTATGGCAAAGAACTCTTGGCATCGGTAAAAAATGCATATCGGAAACACAGCTTTAAGTCTACTAACACGCCGCCTTATACGTTGGATGAAGCATATCTCAAAAATCTCATGGAAGACGATTCTTTCTTACAGGAGATTGAAGATAAGTTTATGATTACTCTACGTGTAGATCAGGATGATGATAATTACTATTATCTCATTACACTGGGGGTCGCTTATCTGTATGCGGCAGAAGATAAACCTGTGACGCTTGAGAAAATCAAAGATATTCTGGGAAGCACCAGGATTGCAAACCTTTCGGATGATAAGCTTTCAGCCCTTTTGGATGAGCTGGAAGAACTCAATGTGCTTCGCAAGGTGGATAAGGATGAATACATCTTCAATCGCTACAGCTTCTACAGCATGTTGGGGGGGACTGAAAAAATAGAAAAGGCGTTGAGCGAATATGAAGAAAAATGAGTGGATTGATTCAGAAAAAGCAGGTATCTGGTGGAATCAGGTGTCTGGGCCAAAGGCCTATCTTCAGGAAGTCGTACAGAATATCAAAGATGGGTATTGCATAGCGCTGGAAAAAGAAGATGTGGATACAGAGTTCTTTTCCTTCCTTGAACAAAAGGTGCGGAGCATTGACAGTTCATACCTATTTGATGTTTTTCGTGTGGGTGATTATGGCTCAGAATCTGATTTTCAAGATGATTTTATCAAACGACTGGCTCCCGAGTTTGATTGGGGTTTTGCATCACCCTATAAAGAGCTTATCGAAAAAGGATACATTGCGCATCATCTGATATACTTTGAAATCGATCAGAAGAAAGACTGGGCTATTCAGGTGGTGAAGACGTTTAGTGAATTATCTTCGCAGGGGAATGGGGTCATTGTATGTTTGGCGTCTTCCCCTTCTATGCTCGAAGGAATCGGAAGGCTTAAAAGAGTTTCACTGGGAAGTTATCTTTCTGTTTACAATTTGCAATATTTTGCGCTTCAATGTCTGGGGAATTTTGAGACAAGAGACTCTAAAGGCATGTATATTGCTCAAATCGCAGCTAAGTTGTCTGATGCAAATGGCCTTTTTTGTGCAGAGCTGGCAAAACCAGATTTATTTTTTGATCCGTTTAAGGTTTGTAGGAATTTACCGGATGATGTGGTTGAGAAAGCTGTTTGGGAAACGCAGATACAGATTTTTTTACCGATTGTTGAAGGGGTTCGTAGATATTTGATTACCAGCTATTTGCAGAAAATCCAGAATCTTCTCCCAAGAACTGACGAATTTGGGACTGATATAGAAAAGCCGGGGGAAATGGAACTGCGTCATTTACAGTTTTATGGTCGAAAGGCATATGCCCGTTTTTTTGATCCTGCGGATGATGAGTGGTTTAAGGTGGCCTATAATTCCAGAAATGAACTGACGCATTTACATTTGCTTACAGTAGAAGCAATGAATTCACTGTTTGATATTGAGCATGCATTGCGCGAAAAGGAACGTAAACGATAAATTTTAATTCGGTTGGTTGGAAAGACTACGATTTAAGATTTTAAGCGCATTTCATAGCATACTGATGTACTGCACTTAGCATGCACGAAATTGACATGGCTGAGTTGCTTAGTATCCCGCACACTTCTGAGAATTAATGCGCTATTTAAATTCTCAATTTTTTCTAAAATTAACCGTTCCCCTCTTTTCAAAGACATATCCCCATTATATAATTAGATAATTTTGTGCGTCTTTCGCACTATATGATTTTCAGGGTCATTGTCTGCACAAGATCAGACACGCAGGGGAGGTATTATGTCGGAAAAATCTTTGGAAGAATTGGAATTTGAGGAAACTGGCGTCACCCGGAAGGAACGATGGAAGGTCATGTGGGCTTCGATCGTCGGGTATGCGATGGATGGACTGGACGTTTTGATCCTGTCCTTTGCCATGGCAGCGATCGTTGCGGAGTTTGGTCTGACGCTCGGGGAAGGCGGGCTGATCGCGACGTACACGCTGATCGGTACGGTCCTTGGCGGATATCTCTTCGGTGTCTTTGCTGATTACTTCGGTCGTGTGCATACCTTTGCACTGACCATCATCATTTTCTCGATCTTCACCGGGGCCTGCGCTTTTGCAGACAATGTCATGCATCTCAATATCCTTCGTTTCCTCGCAGGGCTCGGCCTTGGCGGGGAATACGGGATCGGTATGACGCTCGTCACGGAGACCTGGCCGGCAGCGAAGCGCGCGCGTGCTACGGCGGGCGTGGCGATGGGCTGGCAGGCTGGTGCTGTGCTCGCTGCGATCCTGGCGGCTGTCGTTCTTCCTGATTACGGCTGGAGAGGCCTCTTCCTTGTAGGCGTTATCCCGGCGTTGCTGGCGGCATGGGCGCGCCATGGTTTGAAGGAACCACCGATGTGGCTGAAGCGCAAAGAGCTGAAGAAGCAGCTGAAGGCAAGAAAGGCGGCTGGAGAGACGCTGACGGCGGAAGAAGAGGAAGAGCTCGCGGAAGTAAGCAAGTTCCCTCTCGCGCATCTGTTCTCCAGCCCGTCGAAGACAGTGACCACGATTTCTCTCACCATCATGACGAGTGTGCAGAATTTCGGCTATTACGGCATCATGGTCTGGCTGCCGATGATCCTTTTGAAGGAGCACGGCCTTTCCACGAGCTCGATGTCAGGCTGGATGGTCGTCACGGTCATCGGCATGATCGCAGGCATCTATGTCTTCGGCTATCTCTCGGACCGTTTTGGCCGTAAGAAACCGTACCTGCTCTTCTACGTGTGCGCGGCAGCGATGGTGTATGTGTATGTCAATCTGAATACGCCGATGGCGCTGCTCTTCGGCGGTGCGGTGCTCGGCTTCTTCTGCAATGGCATGATGGCTGGCTATGGCACGCTGCTTTCTGAAAACTATACGACGGATGCGCGCTCGACGGCGCAGAATTTCATCTTCAATACAGGCCGTGCGGTCGGCGGTTTTGCCCCGGCGATCATCGGTGCGCTGGCACAGGCGAATGGCTTCTCTGCGGCTTTCGCTCTGCTGTCCTGCGTATACCTCGCGGCAGCACTCAATGTCCTTTTCTGCATCAAGGATACCAAGGGTGTGACGATCAAATAGTCGCTGGCGACTGGGCAATAAAAAAGACTCGTGAGATCTCACGGGTCTTTTTTATTGGCTTATAGGCTTGGCTTATAAGCCCAGTGCTTCTTCGCAGGTGGCTGGCATTTCCGGTACGGGCGTCTTGAACCATTTTTCGTGGAGCTCATTCAGCGTACCCTTCTGCTTCAGGTCGGCGATGGCTTTATTGACCTGCTGCTGCAGTTCTTTGTTGTCTTTATTGAAGCCAAAGGCGAAGTACTGGACTTTCGAGTCCGGCACATCGACCACGCGGAAATTGTCCTTGCCGTCTGTCGCGACGAAGTAGTCTGCGGCCGGTTTGTCGAGGATGCCCGACTTCGCACCGCCTGCTTTGAGTTCCATCACGATATCCGATGCATGGTCGAAGCCGCGGATCTTCATACCCTTATCCTGGGCATAGTACGCGGCGGTCGTACCCATCTGTACGGCGACTTCGGCGCCGTCCTGCATGTCTTCGACAGAGTGGATCGGGCTGTCCTTCGGCGTCACGACCGCGAGCTTCGTCGCATAGAAGGGGGCGGCGAAGAGGATCTTGCCGGCTCTTTCTTTCGTGGCTGTCATGCCGGAAGCCGTCATGTCGACTTCATGCGATTGCAGAGACGGGATGAGTCCGTCAAATGCAATGTTCTTGAATTCTACATCGCGGCCTAGTTCTTTCGCTACCGCACGCACTACGTCGATCTCATAGCCGGTATAGTCTTTTCCATCTTTGGATTTAAATTCAAAAGGCACATACGTCGCATTCGTAGCGACTTTCAGCGGGGCTTTGCCCGATGCCGAGTCTGCCTTCTTCTCGCTGCCGCAGCCGGATGCAAGTCCGAGTGCGAGCACGGCCGCTGCGGCCAGTGCCAATCCCTTTTTCCATGTTTTCATTCTTATCGCCTCTTCTAAAATGTATGATCATAAAATGATGTACATATTATATAAAGCGGTATGCGATTTGTCCACGAGAAATCAAAAGGATATGCTTGGAGAAGCGACTGTGCCGTAGCATAAAGGCGGGCGATGCTCGAAGGGGAGCGGGTAGCAGGTTTCCCGTTTGAGTTTGTCTGATAGGAGCCGTTTGAACGAGAATGACAAAGATTTCTCGGCAACGCTTTCAATGACGATACGAGAGAGACTGATGTCTTCTAGTCTTTTAGTCCTCCCTGCACTTGAGATTCCTAATCCCTAGCTATCAGTCCCTAGTCCCTAGTCTCCCATCGCGCGACTTCGATCTCTTTCCCGAAGGTGAAGGACCAGAGGTAGAGGTGCTTGACGGGCTTTCCCAGCAATTTCTCGGCGGATTCGCCGTAGACCTGGAGCTGGATCTTGTAATGGGCTTTCAGCTCTTCTTCGGTCATGGTGCGGTCGGTCTTGTAGTCGATGATGGTGAGGCCGTCTGCTTCTTCCACGAGGCAGTCCATGATGCCTTGCAGGAAGAGGGTCTCACCCTCTTCGCACTGCGGGTAGAAGGAACGGGCGGGAAGGAGGATGGAGAAGGGCATTTCCTTCCTTACGGCAGCGGCTCTTCGCATCAAAGCGGCGAGGGGGCTTTGGGCAAAGGTGAGGAGGGCTTCTACGGGATTGCGATCTTTTCGATGGGAGAGGAGGACCTTCGTCTCCTCTTCGGTGAAGACGTGCTTATCAGAAAGGGCGCGGATGTGTTTTCTAAGGGCGTCTTCGGTGGGGAAAAGGGCGGTGAAGTCGATCATTTCCATCGCCTTGTGCATGAGGGTGCCGAAGGAGGTGCCGCTATACAGGGGGGCGTCCTCGCTTAGGAAGGCGGGCGGCGTGCTGTAGTCAGCAGGAAGATCGTCTGTCTTTGCTGCGCTCTCGAGGTCGCCTGCAAGGATAGAGGAGGCGTAGGGTGCCTCGCCCCCGGCATATTCTGCCTCTTCGCGGAGCTTGACGGCGGCGGTGGCGGTGAGTTTGGCCGGGGTCGCTGTCGCACCCGGGAAGGCGTAGTGCCAAGTGAGCTGTCGGGAGAGCCAGTCAGGGACGGTTTCCGGAAGATGGGCGAGGAAGGCCTCTCTATCGAAGGCGGGGGATGCGTCCTTTTCTTCCTTCGTTGTTTCCGGCTTCTCACTCTCTTCGAGGAGGGCTTTCTCGCTTTCTGTGAGCAGGTCTTTCTGGGAGATGATGCGGAAATCAAAGTGGGAGTGGTCGCCCGCAGCATCGCCTTGGAAGGAGGGGATCTTCTCGAGGCGGCTCCAGACAGGGGAGAGATCTCTGTGGTGGAGCGCGGCGGGGAGGATCCAGTCCAGGTAGGAGCGGGCATGGGAGATGAGGTGCGAGGGGAGCGGGAGCGGCGTATCATTTCCGCTGCCGGCGAGCGGGGTCATGCAGGCGGCGAGCACTTTCTCCGCGTCCTTGACGGAAGCGGTGAGGTAGAGGGTATCGCGGGCACGGGTCATGGCGACGTAGAGGAGGCGTGCTTCTTCGGCACGGCTTTCACGCTCGGAGGCGGCGCGGACGGCGTACCAGTAGAGGGAGGGCCAGCGCAGGCGTCTTTCGATGTCGAAGTATTGGATACCGAGGCCGAGCCCTTTGTGGCAGAGGGCGATGCCGGTCATGTCCGAGGCATTGAAGTTTTTCGCGAGGTCGGCGAGAAAGACGACGGGAAATTCCAGCCCTTTGCTGCTGTGGATGGTCATGATACGGACGGCATCGTGAGAGACGGCGTCGGTCTTTGTCTGGAAACGGCCATCGCCCTTGAGCAGGCTCGACAGCTCTGTGAGGAAGGGGTAGAGACCGTTGTGCGTGCCTGTGTCGCGCGCGCGGGCGAGCTCATAGAAGGAAAGCAGGTGGGCGCGGCGGGCATGTCCGCCGGGAAGGCCGGAGACGTAGGTGAGGTAGTCGGTGTCCTCCCAGATCTCCTGAAGGAGTGGTGCGATGCCGCCTTGCACGGCATGCTCGCGCCATGCGCTAAAGTGGGTGAGGAAGGCGGACAGGGCGTCGGCCTTTTCTCCGGAGAGCAGGGGCGCGGCTTTTTCGAGGAGCGGGAAGAGATGGTCTGCGTCGTTTTCTTTCATGAGGAGACGGAGACGGGCGAGGTCTGTCTCCGTGAGCCCTACGAAGAAGGAACGGAGCACGGCGGTGAGCGGCAGGTCCTGCAGCGGGTTATCCAAGATCTGAAGGAGAGCGATGAGTGTCTGTACTTCCAGATTCTTCACATAGTCATCGTCCCTAGAGGAGACGGCAGGAATGTGATGCTCCTTCAGGATCTTGAGCAGGGCGGGGCCTTTCGAGGCGATGGAGCGGAGGAGGATCACGATGTCTCCATACCGGATGGGACGGAAGGTGCCGTCCTTATTCATCACCTGCCGTCCTTCTTGGATGAGGCTTTCGATATGGCTGGCGATGAGACGGCCTTCGGCGTCGATCGTGGAGATCTCCTTGAGCTCGGGCCGGTCTGTCTCGGCGAGTTCGCTGCCATCGATGAGCTCGATCGTGACGCGGCCGCCGACGTAGTTTTCCGGGCGCGTTTCTTCGTATCGTCCAGGGTAGAGGGCTTCGGCGTCGCCGTAGGTGAGCTCCAGATTTTTCTCTGTCATGAGCTGCCGGAAAAGATAGTTGATGGAGGAGAGGACGACGGCATCGCTTCGGAAGTTGCGGTTCAGGTCGATGCGCTGACCGCCTTTTCCGTCTGTAAGGAAGCGGTGGTACTTGGAAAGGAAGATCGTGGGGTCTGCCTGCCTGAAGCGGTAGATGCTCTGCTTGATGTCGCCGACAAGGAAACGGTTATGCCCGTTCGAGAGGAGGGTGGTGATGAGCTCTTGAATGCCATTCGTATCCTGATACTCGTCGATCATGACTTCCTTGTAGTTTCTTCGGATGGAGAGTGCGGCTTCGGAGGGGAAGTCTTCGGCGTGCTCGGGGGTGAAGGCAGGATCTTTTGTATCGAGCAGAAGGGAGAGCGTATAATGCTCGAGGTCATTGAATTCCATCACGCCCTCCTGTTTCTTTCTTGCTAGGTAGCTGCGTCCGAAGTCGAGCGTGAGCGCGGAGAGGACCTTGACTTCCGGGGCCATGGCGCGGGTCTCTTTGATCCATTGCGAGGGCGTAATGGAGAGAAAGGGGAGGAGCTTTTTCTTATAGATGTCTTTGGCCGTGTCGCGAAGAGTTTTGATCGCTTCCGCTTCCGGAGATCTGCTAAAATCCGTGGACTTGATGCCGTAGGCTTTGGCTTTGGCAGCGGAGAGTCTCGGCATGTTTTTCGGGGTAAAGGAGGGCATGGCGTAGAGTGCCTGCCAGGTGGTGACTTGGGCGAGGGAGGAGAAGAAGGCGTACTCTTGGCTGAGCGTCTCGCCGTAGACATCGCGTGCGATGGGATGCAGATCCAGCAGGGAGAAGCTCTGCCGGTAGAGGTCGCAGATCTTTCCGGCGGTGTCGATGAGTTCGGATAGGATGGGCTGCGTCCATGGGAGGGCATCGAGCGTGGCATTCCCGGGGATCTCATAGGCGGAAGGGAGGCGCGTGAGCCAGACGTCCGGGAAGGGCATGGAGGAGGCGTAGCGGTGCATGCGCAGGATCATCTGGCGCAGGGCCTGGTCCTGATGGCCGCTTGCAAAGAGGTCGCAGGTGGTGAGGAAATCAGGATCTCCCTTCTCATACCAGCGCTCGAGGACTTCTGTCAGTACATCATCGGCGAGAATACGCGCATCATTTTCATCGGCCATGATGCGTGTCTTCGGGTCAAGATCGAGCAGGTAGAAATATTGACGCACGAGGGACTGAAAGAAGGCGTCCAGTGTGGAGATCTGCGCGCTCGAAAGGAGCGAGATCTGTCGCTCTAGGTGGCGGACGAGCGGGAGGTCCTTGGCGGCATCTGCGGCCTCGAGCTCACGGGTGAGAGAGGCAGAAATGCGGGACTTCATCTCGCTGGCTGCGGCTTTTGTGAAGGTCAGCACCAGGAGCTCATGGATGCCTGTGTGGCTTTCGGGGTCTGCCGCGAGGCGGGTGATGCGTTCCGTCAGGACGGCGGTCTTTCCGCTACCCGCGGCGGCGGATAAGAGGAGGTTTTTATTTCGGATGCGCAGGGCCTCTTCCTGCTGGGGTGTCCAACTCATGATGGCTCCTTTTTTTAATGAGGAATGAGGAATGAGGAATGCTGGTGCGGCGCATAAAAATCATGAAGCGCCGCGCTAACGGTTTTCTCGTATCGCAAACTTAAGGAAACGCTGATTAAATCGCAGAGTCAGCTTCTACAAGAATTTTTATACATAGCTTCGTCATAGCCCTCCTTAAATAGCTCGCTATTCGCGTCAGGTTATTCCTCGCTATGCATAAAAATCCAAGAGTAAAATCTGACAACGATTTAATCAGTGTTTCCCTAATCCCTAGCTACCAGTCCCTAGTCCCTAGTCCCTAGTTACCAGTCACTCTTTCGCGCGCTCTTCCAGCTCTTTTTTCAGCGTGCTGTCGCTGGGGAGGCGCACGTAGTCATAGCTTTCTTCCTCTCGGCCAGGGTCGAAGCGGCAGATGGTGTGGTAGGGGCAGTAGCTGCAGGGAGTGATGCCCTTATAGCTGGCAGGGCAGATGGAGATGTCGCCTGCGATCATGCGGCTGTGGAGGGAGAGGATGTTTTTTCTGACGATGGTAAGGAGGGCGGAGAATTGCTCCTGCGTCAGAGCAGAAGCAGATCCCTTGTGGAGACTGCCGTTGTTGGTGAATCTCACGGGCAGGCAGGAGTCGCTTTCGCCGGCGTCCTTGTCGAGGGACTTTAGGAGGGATGGATCTGCGAGGACGTAGCCGGAGGCGTGATCCTTTTCAGAAAGGTTGACGTTTCCATTCGGCGGGACCTGCTCGACCTTGGTGACATTGCCCGACAGGTAGATATACATGAGCGCGGCGGGGAGAAGCTGCTCTTCGGGATGTTCCTGCTCGACGGCGAGAAGGTAGGTGAGGAGCTGGAGTTTCAGTCCGGCGACGATTTCTGCGAGCGTAGCTTCAGTATGGCCGGTCTTGTAGTCAAAGATGGCGACGGCATCGTCCTTCACATCGAAGCGGTCGATCTTTCCTGAAATGGTGAGTGTCTCACCGTCTTCCTTGGCAAGGTGGAAGAAGAAGGCTTTCTCAAGGTCTTTGGTATCGAATTCGCTTCGCCGGCTCCACGAGCGAAGGAAGGTGAGCGTTTCACGGAAGGTGCGGTCGAGGCTTCTTTTAGTGTAGCGGGAGGTGGCATCGGAGGAGAGGATGCCGTACTTCATCTTTTCGGAGAGGGCGCCTGCGATGGTGGAGGAGATCTCGCGGATGTCTTCATCACTGGCGTCGCGCCACTGCCTTTTTTGCCGAGTGAGTGTGCTGCCGAACTGGTGAAGGCCTGCGTGAAGGTAGTTGCCGAGGTCCAGGCTTTGGAGCTCTCCTTCATCACGGGCTTCCAGTGCCAGGCCGTACTGGAGGAAATACTTGTAGGGGCAGCTGCGATAGGTCTCCAGACGTGTCATGGAGCTTACGTAGCGCCCGCCGGGCTGGAAGAGGGCGCGGGCGAGCTCTTGCGGCAGGGCGTCGGGGGTATTGCTGTAGGAGAGGGCGCGAAGCTTTTCAGAAAGGATGCGCTGCCAGTGGGGACTTGCCATCGCCCAGCGGGCGAGTGCGAGCCAGGGGGAGGTGCTTTCAGGCAGGCCTTCCTGCAGAAGGCGGGGAAGGAGCGAGAGGGCTTCCTCGGGGTTGGCAAAGAAGCTGTGGTCGGGATCTTTCAGCGTGGGAGCGTGAGCGGCGGCGCATTCTGAGCTGTAGCCGAGCTTGGAAAGCTGGAGGGCCAGGAAGGAGGGCTCGCATTCTTTTCCGTCACTTCCGAGCGATGGGGAGGTGAGGTAGAGCGCATCGGAGGCACGGGTGAGGGCGAGATAGACGAAGAACTGCTCCTGATGGATCATCTGCATGAGATCATTCCCGAAGGTGAGCTGACTGTTTTCAGAGAGAGCCTGCTTTTCCCATGCAGAGAAGAAGCCGCTCTCTTCGACGCGCTTGGGAAATTCGCCTTCGATCACGCCGGGGATGAAGACGACCTTCGCTTCCATCGCATAGCCGCGGTCCATGCCTGTCACGGTCACATGGTCGAGTGTCGGAGGGATGGTGGAATAGGTGAGGGCAGAGAGACCGTCTTCGAAGAGGGCGCGGAAATCTTCCGCTGTCATCGCCTCATCCCCTGCGACGTGGACGATCTCATCCAGAAGGCCCAGTACCTTCTTCCAGACCTGCAGGTGGGGGCGAAGGCCTGTCTTTTCAAAGGCGGCTTCATCCCATGCCGACAGGGTGTGAGGCACCTTCTCGCTGAGGAGAAAGCGGTAGAGTATGGCCGCGCGGTCTTTGGCGGAGACAGCGGATCTCCACGCTTCGGAAAGCGGATCGAGAAGGGAGGTGAGGCGCGTGCGCCATTCATTCACGCGGCGGCGCTCGGCGAGCTCGGCCTCGGACAGCGGCGGGGGCGTTTCATCGAGATCGCGGTAGCTGCGCTGCTCCCAGCTGTCATGCCATTGCCAGGGGCGGATGCGGCGGGAAAGGACGTAGTTTTCCAGTCGGTCGATCTCTTCCTGTGAGAATTGAGGCAGGAGCGAGGTCTTCAAAAGACGAAAGAGTGTGAGACGCTGCCAGCCCGCGTTCCTTCTGCCTGTTTCCTTTGCGAGAAATTGCAGCAGGAAGGAGGTGAGCATCACGAGCGGGTGGTTATTCATGGGATGCTTCTCATCGATGAAGCCGGGGATGCCGTAAGTGGCAAAGGAGCGGGTAAAGAGGTCGCTGTAGTTTTCCGGCGTACGCGAGAGGACGAGGATGTCACGGTAGCGAAGGCCCTTGTCTCGGACGAGCGATGTGATGGTGCGTGAAATGAGATCCACTTCTTCCTTCGGGCTTTCTGCGGTGATGAGGTGAAGCCCCTCCTTTGCGCGCCCGTCCTCCGGGCGGGGGCGTGCGTGGCGTTCAAAGAAATGGCGCGCCATGAGAGAAAGGTCGCTGGTGCGGAAGCGTTTTTCTTCCGTGAGCACGATGGAGGAGGAATGGCGGATCGCGCCCTGCAGCTGGCTGTAGAGCTGATACGGCCGGGCGAAGTTCGGATTTTCCGCCGCCTCTTTCGGACTGTCCATCTGCAGCGTCATGGTGACTTCCTTAGCTGTGTGAACGAGCGCGGACACGATGCGGATCTTCTGCGGCGCCATGCCGTTGAAGCCATCGATCCAGATGTGGGAGCCGCGGAGCTTCTCTGACTTGGGGATCTCCCGTGCGAGAAGGTCGAAGAGGCTCCCTTCATAAGCAAAATGCATACGCAGATAGTCATGGTACGCTTTATATAAGAGAGAGAGGTCAGCGAGCTTTTTCCCAAGCGGTGTCTCGCCTTCCCGCTGCGAGGCGGCAAGGAGGTCGTCTTCCGTGACGAGAAACATGTCGAGCTGATGGAAGAAGGCGGTCAGCTTCTCTGAGAAATGCGGCTGTGATGCAGCGCGGAGGATCACCTGCAGCTCGTCCTTGTGTGCAGTGAGAAGGCGGCGCAGGATGATCTGCTGGCCCAGTGGCGAAAGGGCATCGGCGACCGGCGAGTGCAGCTCTTGAAAAACGCGGTAGGCGAGGCGCGAGAAGCCGCACACCGTCACATCAATGAAGCCGGCGCCGGGGAAGGACTTGGCGAGCAGGTACTCCGCTGTATAGGTGCCCTGATCGGGGACAAGAAGGTAGGCGCGGCCGCCCGGTGTTTTTTTCAGATAGTCTTGGATCTCGCGGCAGCAGCGGGTGGTCTTTCCCGTGCCGGCGCGGCCGAAAATAAAATGCAGGCTCATAGAAGGCTCCTTTGGAAGTGATTTGGGGACTGGGTTCGGGGTTCAGGGTTCAGGGTTAGCTCGTGGGGCGTGCTTCCCCTTGATTGCGGATGAAAGCTCTGCGCGAATGAGGAATTAGAAATGAGAAATTAGAAATGGTGGTGGCGGCTTCGCTGCGAGTATTATGGGGCGATGCCCGAAGGTAGTATTCAAGTCACCAGTCACTAGTCACTCCTAATCCCTAATCCCTAGATACTCATCCCTGCTTTCAACCTTTTCTTTATGCTATAATAGTAAAATCATTTTATGAGAAAAACAAGGAGAACAAACGAATGGGGGAAAAACTATGGACCCGTGAGTTCATCGGTATGGGTCTCACGAATTTCTTTTATTTCATGTCGCAGTACATCATGATCGCGGCGCTGCCGGTCTATATCATGGATGATCTGGGGCTCGGCGAGTGGGAGGCAGGGATGGCGATGACCTGCTTTCAGATCGGCACGGTGGTGGCCCGCCCGCTCGCAGGGCGTGTGATCGATGCGGTGAATAAGCAGCGTCTGCTCCTCATCGTTTCCGTGCTGCTCTTTTTCCTGATGGCAGGCTTTCTTCTTGCGTATCGTCTGGAGATCGCTCTTTCGCTGCGCCTCATTCACGGGATCGTCTTCGCACTGGGGACGACGGCTTCGGCAGCGATGGCGGCGCTCGTACTTCCTAGCCGGCGGAAAGGAGAGGGGATCGGCTACTTTGCGGTCTGTGGAAATATGGCGATGGTCGTGGGGCCTTTGGTGGGGCTCATCCTCATCGAGCATTTCGGCGCGTCGGTGCTGTTTCTCTTCCTTTCTTTGATGGCTGCGTGTGCGATCGTTTCAGGAAATGGGAAACGGCTGCCCGCGCGCGTGGTATGTCCATCGGGAGAAAAGCACCGCGGATTTCATTTTTCGGATTTCTTTGAAAAGAAGGCGCTTCCGGCGGTCATCCTGGGCGGGCTTGTCTTTTTTGCCTACGGCGGTGTGCTGACATTCATTCCCATGTACACGAGAAGCCTTGGTATAGGCTCTTACACGAGTCTCTTCTTCCTCGTCTTTGCGCTCGTCATCGTCGTATCCCGTCCGTTTGTCGGCTACCTCTTCGATCACCATGGCTCGGACTATACGGTGTATCCGGGCTTCCTTTTCTTCTCGGCGGGCTTTCTCCTCTTCTCGCAGGTCGAGGGGCCTTTCCTCCTGCTCCTCTCCGCGGCGGTGCTGGGGATCGGCTTCGGCGCGCTGGCGCCTGCCTTCCAGACCATCGCGGTCAGCAGCGCTCCTTCTTCCCGCGCGGGTGTCGCGACGTCGACCTATTTCTGGTCGCTGGATATCAGTGTGGGCTTTGCGGCGGCCTTCCTTGGGCTTTTTGCGAAGGCTTTCGGCTATTCTTTCATGTATGGCGGGATCTGCCTCGCTTCTTCGCTTGCCGGAGCGGTGTATTATTTCGTATGGAGAAGGGGAAAACAAATGAGGAATTAGGAATGAGGAATGAAGGTGGCGGCTTCGCCGAGATCGATGACGAGGTCGCAGCTGTTCTGGCATTCGTTATCTCATATACGACGTTTCTCGCCGCTCAGGATGACGAAACGGGGCGTACTACTCCCGCTGAACCCTGAACCCTGAACCTTGAACCCTGAACCCTGAACCTTGAACCCTGAACCAAATGAAAGCAAAGTAAAAAGGGGCTGTGAAGAAATGAGGATTCATTTCTTCACAGCCCCTAGTCATACCGTGTGACCACTCTTCTTCTCATCGCCTGTGTGGAATTAGGCCTATCATGGCATGGGAAAAGGGAGAGGTCAAACACTTGCGGTCATGCGTGGATTTTTATGCGTAGTATAAACTTGCAACATTATTCAGAAAAGCGTATACTAAAATAAAAATATGTATTTTTTTAGGAGGAGGAATTATTGTGTTCAAAACGATCCAGCATACGCTTGCCAGCGTGGCACTGATCAAGCAGATCGCGGTCGGTCTGGTGATCGGCATCTTGATCGCTGTCTGCTTCCCGGCGGCCATCCCCGTCGTGAAGATTTTCGGCGATCTTTTCGTCAAAGCCCTGAAGGGTGTCGCACCGGTCCTGGTTTTCTTCCTGGTCATGAACGCCATGGCGCAGAGAAAAGAAAATGGGAACGGCAGCATGAAGCCGATCATCGGCCTCTATGTGATGGCGACATTCTTCGCATCGCTCGTCGGGGTCTGCATGTCCTTCCTGTTCCCGACCACACTGCACCTGCAGGTGGCTGCTGACACGAAGCTCGCTCCGCCAAGCGGCATCATTCAGGTACTTCATAACCTGATCCTGAGCGTCGTCGATAATCCGGTGAATGCGCTGCTCTCTGCGAACTACATCGGCATCCTGGCATGGGCGATCATCATCGGTATCGCGATGAAGAATATCGCATCCGGCACCACCAAGGGCTGGCTCGATGATATCGCCAAGACCATCACCAAGGTGGTGACTTGGGTCATCCACTTTGCCCCGCTCGGCATCATGGGTCTTGTCGCTGACTCTGTCGGCACTGCCGGCGTGGAAGCGCTCATCGGCTATGTACAGCTTCTGGCGGTCCTCATCGGTTCGTACTTCCTGGTCGCTCTTGTGATGAATCCGATCATCGTATTTTCCCGCATTCACATGAATCCATATCCGCTGATCCTCACCACGATCCGTGAAAGCGGCGTGTATGCCTTCTTCACCAGAAGCTCGGCGGCCAATATCCCTGTGAATCTGGCGCTCTGCAAGAGACTCGGGCTCAATCCGGATATCTTTACGATCTCCATTCCTCTCGGCGCGACGATCAATATGTCCGGCGCATCCATTACGATCTCCGTGCTGGCTCTGGCCGCTGCACATACGCTGGGCATTGATGTCGATCTGCCGACCGCACTCCTGCTCTGCATCGTATCTACTGTCGGCGCATGTGGCGCTTCCGGCGTCGCAGGCGGCTCTCTGCTCCTGATCCCGGTCGCTTGTGCGTCCTTCGGCATCAGCAATGATATCTCCATGCAGGTCGTCGGTGTCGGCTTCATCATCTCCGTTCTGGAAGATGCCTGCGAGACTGCGCTGAACAGCTCCACTGACGTACTTTTCACTGCTACGGCGGAATATGCAGAACGCCGCAAGGCGGGTACGCTTCAGGCGGAAGACATGGTCCCGCATGACAACTAAATGAAAGAAAAGCAATGAGGCGATGGTCTCATTGCTTTTTTTGTGGGAAATGAGAAACTGGCTCAGGGTCAGTCCGCGGGGCGTACTGTCCCTTGACTGTAAATGAAAGCTCTGCTCATCAGTGAGGAGTTAGGAGTGAGGAGTGAGGAGTGCTGGTGCGGCGCATAATTATTGAAAGCGCCGCGGAGTATAAATACTGGCGATGCCTGAAGGGCTCTTGATGGCAGGCTTCCCGTTCGGGGTTTTCACACATCGACCGTCTGATCGCGAATGACAAAGATTTCTCGCTTCGCTCGAAATGACGATGTGGAAGTCTGATGTTTCTTAGTCTCCCCGTCACTCGAGGCTCCCAATTCCTGAACCTTTTATGCCACCCTATCCATCCGCCAAATCGAAATTTCTATAATGCGTAACCAGTGAAAAAATGCTAAAATAATAAAGATTATGACGCTATGGAGGTCATTATGGAAACGATTGGTTTATTAGCGGGCATCGGGACGCTGCCGGTGGAATTCATCGAAGCAGTGCGGCCCCAGGGATATCGCGTGGTCTGTATCGCGGTGACGCCGGGCGTCGATGCAAGACTTGCCGCGATCGCGGATGCGTACTATGATATCAGCGCCTTTAAACTGGATAAAGTCATCAAGACTCTCGTGAAGGAGCATGTGAAAGAGGTCACGATGATCGGCAAGGTCACGAAGGAGTGGCTCTACAAGTCGCACACCCTTCCGGATATGCGTGCGGTGAGGCTCTTGAATCGTCTGCGTAAGATGAATTTCAAGGATGATACGATCACGCTGGCGATCGTGGATGAGCTGGCCAAAGATGGGATCTCCGTCCTGGATCAGACGAAGTATCTGAAGCCGCTCATGCCGGGGCCGCAGGTCTTCACGAAAAAGAAGCCGACGGAGGCGCAGATGGCCGATGTGGCTTTTGGTTTCGAGGCGGCGAAGGCGATCGGTGCGATCGATCTGGGGCAGACGGTCGTAGTGAAGGATCAGGCGGTCATGGCCGTCGAAGCCATCGAGGGTACGGATGCCTGCATCAAGCGCGGCGGCAGTCTCGCCCGCGGCGGCGCTGTCGTCGTAAAGACAGCCAAGCCCGGACAGGATACGCGCTTTGACATGCCGGCGGTCGGACTTACGACCCTTTCCTCTATGGAGGAGAGCGGCTGCGCGGTCCTTGCCATCGAAGCCTGGCATACCCTTTTCGCAGAAAAGGAAGCCGTGCTCCAGGAGGCCAATAAAAAAGGCATTGTGATATTGGCGGTGGAAGGAAAGAAGTGACTGGTGGCTAGTAGCTAGGAATTAGGGATTAGGAGTGACTAGTGACTGGTGACTGAAATGCCATCTTCGGGCATCGCTCTATTTATATTCCGCGGCGCTTCTATATTTTTATGCGCCGCACCACCATTTCTCATTTCTAATTCCTCATTCCTAATTCCTCATTCGAGCAAAGCTTTCATTTAGAATCAGTGGATGGCACGCCCCAAGGGCTAACCCCGAACCCCGAACCCTGAACCTTGAACCTTGAACCCTTATATTCACGAGGACTTAACTTATGAAAATTATGATGTCTGCCGGAGAGGCCTCTGGCGATATGCATGCCGCAGCCGTTGCGGCAGAAATCAAAAAGCTCTACCCCGGGACAGACATCTTCGGGATGGGCGGTGCGGACATGCGAAGGAGCGGCGTCCGCATCATCTATGATATAGAAAATCTGGGCATCATCGGACTGGTGGAAGTCATCAAGCACCTGCCGCTCTTCTTCAAGCTGCGCAGCTTCCTGAAGGAAGCCATGCTGCGGGAAAAGCCGGATGTGCTGGTCTGTGTAGATTACCCCGGATTCAATATGAAGCTCGCCCATGTGGCGAAAGAGCTGGGCATCCCTGTCGTCTACTATATCGCGCCCACCATCTGGGCGTGGAACAAGGGACGGGCGAAGAATATCGTCCGCGATGTCGAGCAGGTGGCGTCCATATTTCCTTTTGAAGCGGACGCATACCGGAAGGCGGGAGCGCATGTGACCTTCGTCGGTCATCCGCTGGCGGATACGGTGAAGCCTTCCATGTCGAAGGAGAAGGCGATGGCCTATTTCCATGGCGATCCGAATAAAAAGCGTATCCTTCTCATGCCGGGGAGCCGAAAGAATGAAGTCGCGGGGCTTCTGCCCGTGATGCTGGAGGCGGCGCGCCAGCTCGCCAAGAAGGCAGACTGCCAGTTCTTCATCCCTCGGGCCTCGACGATCCCGATGGAGATGCTCTCGTCCTTCATCGGGGCTTCGGAGCTTTCCGTAGAGATCACCGAGGGCAGGCAGTATGACCTGATGCAGATCTGTGATGCCTGTGTCGCCTCTTCGGGGACGGCGACCTTGGAAACGGCGCTCATGGAGCTGCCGACCGTATTGATCTATCGCCTCGCGCCTCTGACATGGATGCTGGCGAAGCTGCTCGTCCATGTGAAGTATGCGGGCCTGCCGAATCTTCTGCTGGACCGTGAGGTCACTCCCGAGCTCCTGCAGGATGCGGTGACGGCGGAGAATATTTCCCGCATCGTGACCCCGTGGCTCATTCAGCCTGCCGCGCGGGAAAAGAATGTGGAAGGCATCCGAGACGTGAGAAAAGCACTGGGCGGCGGAGGCGCGGTGCGCCGCGTGGCAGAGCTCATCGTGAGGACGGGGGCTAAGTAGCTGGTGACTAGTCACTAGTGACTGGTGACTAAATGCCACCTTCGGGCATCGCCACCATCTATATTCCGCGGCGCTTCTATATTTTTATGCGCCGCACCAGCACTCCTAACTCCTAACTCCTCACTCCTAACTGGCGAGCAAAGCTTTCATCCACAATCAGTGGACGAGCCGCCCCACGAGTTAACCCTGAACCCATCAACCTGAACCCTTTGAACCTTTAGTCTCCCCCCAAGAAAATTCTGGAGAATGGAATGAATACAAAATCAAGTAAACTGAACAGTTACATGAGACTGTTATCCTATCTAAAACCCTACTGGAAGCTGCTTCTTGTTTCCGTGTTCTTCATGCTGCTCGTATCGGGCTCAAACCTGGTCGTGCCGTGGATCATCAAGGATGTCATCGATAAGGTGCTGAATGACAAGGACCTTGGCATGCTCTACCTCATCATCGTAGCGATCCTTGTGACCTTCCTCATCCGCGCGATCACCACCTTTGGGCACCGCTACCTCATGGGATACATCGGGCAGGCTGTCATCAAGGATCTTCGAAATACGCTGTATCATCATCTGCAGAAATTATCGATCTCCTACTATGATCGTCGCCGCACCGGGGACATCATGAGCAACCTGACGAATGACATTGCGGCGCTGCAGACAGCCATCGTGGATAATTTCATCCAGCTGGTGCAGGAAGGCGCCATTTTCATCGGTTCTTTCGTTTCCATGATCTACCTGCAGTGGAAACTGACGATGCTCTGCCTTGTGATCGTACCGCTCGTTTCTTATACGATCAAATTCTTTGGGAAAAAGCTCCACTCGAGCGGCCGCGACGTGCAGGAACGACTGGCCGATGTGACGTCCATGCTGCAGGAGACTATCCAGGGCGTGCGCATCGTGCGCAGCTTCAATCGAGGCGACTTCGAAGAGAAGCGTTTCAATGACATCAATGAATCCAGTTTCAAGGCGACCGTGCGCTCCATAAGGCAGCAGAGCCAGATGACGCCGCTTGTTGAATTTCTCGCTGCCATTGCCGTCTGCGCGATCATCTGGTATGGCGGTGTCTCCGTCATTGAGGGCGTGATGACCACCGGCGAGCTCATCGCCTTCCTGATTTATGCCATCAACCTGGCCAATCCGACCCGCCGTCTGGCAGAAAGCTTCGGTAATATCCAGAAATCCCTGGCCGCAGCGGACCGCGTCTTTGCGATCCTGGATGAGAAGTCAGAGATCCAGGACAAGGACGGCGCCAAGCCGATCGAAGTCACAGAAGGCTTAGTCGAAGCGCGTCATGTGGCCTTTGCCTATGAAAAAGAAAATCCGGTGCTGACAGATCTGAATTTCGTCGCCAGACCCGGACAGACCATCGCCGTCGTCGGGCCTTCCGGCGCCGGCAAGACCACCATTGCCAACCTGCTTCCGCGGTTCTATGATGTGACAGGCGGAGCCATCTGCATCGACGGTGTCGATATCCGGGATGTGACGGTCGGCTCCCTTCGCGACAACATCGGCCTCGTGCCGCAGGATACGCTCCTTTTCAATACCACCATCAAAGAAAATGTCCTCTACGGTCGCCTGGATGCGACGGATGAAGAGGTCTGGGATGCCATTCGTGCCGCGAATGCAGAGAAATTCATTCAGGGTCTGCCGCGCGGCATCGATACCAAGGTCGGCGATCGCGGCCTCGTCCTCTCCGGCGGTCAGCGCCAGCGCATCGCCATCGCAAGAGCGATCTTGAAGAATCCGAAGATCCTCATCCTTGACGAAGCGACCTCCGCACTCGATACGGAAAGCGAGAAGATCGTGCAGGATGCGCTCGACAAGCTCATGGTCGGCCGTACCTCCTTCGTCATCGCTCACCGCCTGTCGACCATCAAGAATGCCGACCAGATCCTTGTCCTGAATCACGGCGTCATCGAAGAAAGCGGTACACATAAGGAGCTCATGGAAAAGAAAGGGCTGTATTATGAGCTCTACACGATGTCGCAGAAAAATGATCGTGAGAAAAATAGTGACTTGTGACTAGTGACTGGTGACTGGGGATTAGGAATTAGGATTTTATCCCAGTGAGCAGCCCCTTACTATGAATGTAGGTCGAACGGTTCAATGGGTTCTGACGGGAAGGTAGGGAAGGGGGCGCACAATTCATAAAGCGCCCCAATACCCTTTATATAAAACTTCGCGGCGCTACTAATTTTGATGCGCCGCACTTTCCCCATTGAACCCGCTGAACCCATTGAACCCGCTGAACCCGCTGAACCCGTTGAACCCGTTGAACCCAACAACCAAACAACCATCAAAGGAGAAAAAATTGTACTGGATTTACAACATTTGTCTTGTCGCCTACTGGCTGCTGCAGATACCGATCCTGATCTATCGGCTTGTCTTCGAAGAAGGCTTCTATGACCGTCTGAAGCAGAGCGCCGGCGTCATGCCGACGCCCACGCTGCAGCAGATCGCCTACCACAATGCCATCTGGGTGCATGCCGCTTCCGTCGGTGAAGTGGTCGCCGCGAGCCCGATCGTGCGCGAGCTGAAGAAGAAGTACCCGGATGAAATGGTGGTGGTGTCTGTCGTCACCGCGACCGGTCACCGCATGGCACAGCGCATCATCCCAGAGGCGGACGGACACATTTTCTTCCCCTTTGACCTGCCCGTCATCACCGAGCGCATCGTAGATATCGTGAATCCCAAGGCGATCATTCTGATCGAAACGGAGCTGTGGCCGAATTTCCTTCGCCTCGCTTTCCGCAAAAAGATCCCTGTCATGATGATGAATGGCCGCATCAGCAGCCGCTCGATGCGCCGCTATTCGCTGATCAAGCGCTTCACGACGCGCATGCTCTGCCAGATCCGGCGCTTCTGCATGCAGTCCCGCATCGACGAGGAGCGCATCATCGCGATGGGTGCCCAGCCGAAGCGCTGCACCATCACAGGCAATACCAAGTACGATCAGACGTATGCCGAAGTGTCGGAGGAAGAGCGCGCCGCGCTTCGTAAAGAATTCCGCTTCGACGGGAAGGGCCCGATCATCGTCGCCGGTTCCACGCACAGCGGAGAGGAGGAGATCGTACTCCGCACCTTTGGTGAGATCCTGAAAAAATATCCGAAGGCGCGTCTGCTTCTCGCCGTTCGTGAAATCACGAGAGCGCCGTCCGTGAAATTTGCCATCAAGCATCACGGCTACAGCGTCCTGCGCCGCTCCAAGATGGGCACGGAGGAGGATGACGGCACGAGCCCGCAGGTGGTCATTCTGGATACCATCGGAGAGCTGGGGCGTCTTTACAGTCTGGCAGATGTCGTCTTTGTCGGAGGCAGCTTCGTCAAGGTCGGCGGTCATAATATTCTGGAGCCGGCGGCGCATGGCAAGCCTGTCATCGTCGGCCCTTACATGTTCAATTTCCAAGAGATCTTCGAGCTTTTGGAGAGCCGCGGCGTGTGCCTCATGACGAAGTCAGAGCATGAATTCAAGGAAACACTCATGGACCTTCTCTCCCATCCCGATACCATGAAACGGATGGGAGAGGCGGCTTTGACCGTAGTGCATGAGAATCAGGGCGCGACCGAGAGAAATATCAAGGCTTTCGAGCAGCTGGTCGCGGAAGCCGGCGTGAAGCTGGGAGGCCGTCATGAGTCTTGAGTCCTATGTCACAGGCTTAATGAAGGAGCCGGCGCCGAAGGGCATGGACAGGCTGGTCCTGTCAGGCCTTTCGCAGCTGGAAAAAATGTATTTCTCTCAGGTCGAAAAGAAGAGGACGGCAGATATGGCAGCTGCGGTCTCCGCTCATGTACCCGTTATCAGTGTCGGCAATATCACGGCAGGCGGGACGGGCAAGACCCCCTGCATCCTGATGCTGGCCGAGCTCTTCCGCTCGATCGGCAAGAAGCCCGCCATCATCAGCCGAGGTTATAAAAGCGGCCTTGAAAAAGAAGGCGGCTGTGTATCGGATGGGAGATCCATCCTCGTATCCCAGCAGATGGCAGGGGACGAGCCCTACATGATGGCGAGAAAACTTCCTTCCGTCCCCATTTTCATCGGGAAAGACCGCATTGCCTCTGTCAAGAGAGCCGAGGGAATGGGAGTGGGCATCCTGCTTTTGGATGATGGCTTTCAGTACTGGAAGCTCAGACGCGATCAAGATATCATTCTCATCGATGCGACGAATCCCTTCGGCTATGGTCACGGCCTGCCCCGCGGTCTGCTTCGGGAGCCGCTCGATGCCCTTTCGCGGGCGAGCCTTTTCATCCTGACCAAGAGCGATCAGGTGCATCTGACAGATCTGATGGAGATCAGAGAAGAGCTCGCCCGTCTTGCGCCGGGTGTGCCCGTCCTATCCTCCACACATGCGCCGTCGAAGGTGGTGCCGTATGAGAAGTGGAAAGCCTTCCTTCATGAAGGGACGCTCGAAGACATCCGGATGAAGAAGGCCTATCTGGTCTCCGGCATCGGAAACCCCGCTGCCTTTAAAAAGACCGCCAAGGAAGCCGGTCTGCGTCCGGTGGGCGAGATGCCCTTCCCTGATCACCACAGGTATACAGAAGAAGATCTGCGGAATGCGATTTCCGAAGCCAAAGCCAAGGGCGCAGAGCTCATCGTCATGACAGAAAAAGATGCCGTGAAGATGCTCTCCCTTGCCAGCCTCGCTGAGTCTGACATTCCCTTTTACGTCCTTGAGATCGCGATGACATTGCCCAGGGAAGACATGGAGGTATTGGAAGAATTCCTCCATGCCAAGCCGCAAGTCCCTCATCCTTGATCCCTGTCACTAGTCACTACGCAAAGGAGTTCATCATGAAAATTGCTTGTATCATTCCGTCCCGGTATGCATCGACACGTCTTCCGGGGAAGCCCCTCCGCCTGATCGCGGGAGAGACACTGGTGCATCGTGTCTATGAAAGAGCCGTTCAGGCCAAGCTCCCTGACGTTGTCATCGTTGCGACAGACCATGAGGACATTGAGAAGGAAGTTAAGAGCTTCGGCGGTCATGTCATGATGACCTCCGTCGACCATCCGACAGGCACTGACCGTCTGGCAGAAGTGGCTTCCCATACGCCGGACTATGAGATCATCGTCAATGTACAGGGTGATGAACCGCTGATCGACCCAGACGTGATCGATCGTCTGGCGCAGGATCTCATCGACCATCCGGAGCTGGATATGGCGACTGTCGCTACGCCTCTCCACGAAGACGAATACGATGATCCTTCCTCGGTCAAGGTCGTCGTGAACCAGAAGGGCGAAGCACTCTACTTCTCCCGTTCCCTCATCCCGTATCCACGCCACGATTTCGAAGTGCCGGCGCTGAAGCACGTCGGCATCTATGCGTATCGGAGAGATTTCCTTCTCGCCTATGCGAAGATGGCGCAGACCCCGCTCGAAAAGACCGAGTCCTTAGAGCAGCTCCGTGCCCTCGAGATGGGCTACAAGATCGGTGTCATCGAGGTGAAGACTCAGGATATCGGCATTGATACCGAAGAAGACCTGAAGAAGGCCAATGAGTATTTTGAAAAAATGGGAATGTAATTTTTTTAAAATATTTTCACAATAAGTGAGGAGCAGGGAGTGAAAGGGCGGCGCACGATTCATATAGCGTCGCAAAAGGAAAATGGAGCGATGCCCATGTGTGGCGGAGGAGTTTGTTTCGGTCATGTTTCCTTAAAACGTCCGGCGCTATATGATTTTTTTGCGCCGCACCACCACTCCTCACTCCTCCCTCCTCACTTCTCACTCAGAACTGAAAAAACATAATTTGTGAATTTGCCATTTAACAACTAACTTCAAAGGAGCTCCCTATGAAAACCATTCATGTCGGAAATCTAACCATCGACGGCAGCAAGCTGTTTCTGATCGCAGGCCCCTGCGTCATTGAAGGCTATGACCGCACGCTGATGATCGGCCGTGAGATCAAAAAGATCTGTGAACGCCTTGGCGTACAGTACATTTTCAAGGCGTCTTTTGATAAGGCGAACCGTTCCTCTTACCATTCCTTCCGTGGGCCGGGACTTGAGAAGGGCCTCGAGATCCTTGCGGATATCAAGAAGGAACTCCAGGTGCCGGTACTCTCTGACGTACATGATGTGACCCAGCTCGCACCAGCTGCCAAGGTGCTCGACATGCTCCAGATCCCGGCCTTCCTCTGCCGCCAGACCGACCTGGTATACGGCGCAGCGAAGACAGGCAAGCCTGTCAATGTGAAGAAGGGCCAGTTCATGGCGCCGGAAGATATGAAAAATGTCATCGGCAAGATGGAAGAAGCAGGAAATCCGAACCTCGCTTTGACAGAAAGAGGGGCGTCCTTCGGCTACCACAATCTCGTGGTCGATATGCGTTCCTTCCCCATCATGCGGCAGTTCGGCTATCCGGTCATTTTTGATGCGACCCACAGTGTCCAGCTCCCGGGAGGTATGGGCAATACCACCGGCGGCCAGCGTGAATTCATCCCGTACCTCGCAAGAGCGGCAGCGGCATCCGGTGTCGACGGCTTCTTCATGGAAGTCCACGACAATCCGCCGGAAGGCCTGTCTGACTCTACCAATATGCTCTATCTCTCCTCCCTCGAGGGCCTCCTGAAAGACCTCATTGCAATCAATGACGTCGTAAAGAAGGATAAGGAAATGGGACTCGTGACTAGGAACTAGTGGCTAGGGATTAGGGATTAGAGATTAGACTGGGAGACTAGGAGACATCAGACATTAGACATCTGACTTCTATCCTCCGACCTTCGGGCATCGCCCCATATATATTCGCGGCGAAGCCGCCACCTTCATTCCTAATTCCTCATTCAAATTCGTAACCATGGGGCAGCACGCCCCACGGGCTAACCCTGAACCTCAATATAACTATTTTTCCTCGAATATTGTATAATAAGGTGTAAACTTATTTTGCGTTGACCAAGGAGGCATCATGTCAGTTATTGAAACAGCTTCGCGGGTGCTTCGGGATGAAGCAGCCGCTGTCCTTTCTCTGGTGGATCATCTGGATGGCGAATTTGAAAAAGCCGTTTGCCTGATCGAAGCGTCCAAGGGGCGCGTGGTTCTGACGGGTATGGGAAAGTCAGGCCATATCGCACGGAAAGTGGCGGCGACCATGGCGAGCACAGGGACGCCGGCTTTTTTCCTGCATCCGGCGGAAGGCATTCACGGGGATCTTGGCATGGTGACAGCCGATGATGTGGTCATCGCATATTCGAACAGCGGAGAAACGGGCGAGGTGCTGAATATCCTCCCGTCCCTGAAGCGCATCGGAGCGAAGCTCATTGCGGTCGTCGGGAAAAAGAATTCGACACTCGCTAAAAATGCGGACGCAGTGCTCGATGCGGGCGTCGAAAAAGAAGCAGACAGCCTGGGGCTCGCTCCGACGAGCTCGACGACGGCTGCTTTGGCTCTGGGGGATGCACTCGCCGTCTCTTTGATGGAGCGCCATCATTTCACGGCAGATAATTTTGCCGTTTTCCATCCGGGCGGCTCCCTCGGCAAGCGCCTGCTTCTCACCGTCGAGATGGTGATGCACAAAGGCGAGGACAATCCTTTGATCGATGAAATGGCTTCGGTCAAGGATGCGCTCTTTGTGATGACAGATAAAGGGCTGGGCGCCGTCTCTGTGACGGACAGGGAAGGACGCCTCTTGGGGCTCATGACGGACGGCGATGTCCGCCGCGGCCTCGAGAAGGGAGAGGATTTCCTGCTTCTCCCCGTGAGGGACGTCATGACGAAGTCACCGATGGTGATCTCGCAGCCGAAGCTGGCGGCCGAAGCCCTGCACATCATGGAAAAGCACATGCCGCATCCGATCACCGTGCTTCCCGTCTGTGATGAGGCGGGCAAGGCGATCGGCATGGTACATATCACCGATCTTTTGCGGCAGGGGGTCATGTGATGATCGGCGCAGAACAGGTGAAGCTCATTGCCTTTGATGTCGATGGCACACTGACCGACGGGACGCTCGTCATGGGGAGCGGCGGCGAGGCATATAAGCTTTTCAACGCGCATGACGGACTGGCGATTTCTCTCGCCCATCGCATGGGCTATGCAGTCGGTTTCATCACGGGGAGGACTTCGCCGATCGTAGAAGCGCGCGCGAAGGAGCTCTCCTGTGATTTCGTCCTCATGGGCATCCGGGATAAGGTGTCCGCTCTGCAGCAGCTGCTCATGGAGCGCGCTCTTTGCTGGGACGAGGCGGCCTACATGGGGGATGATCTCAATGATCTGCCTCTCTTCTCCCGCGTCGGTCTGTCGGGCTGCCCGGCCGATGCCTGCGAGGAGAATCAGTCCGCAGCGGACTTTATTTCCCGGTATGACGGCGGACGCGGAGCAGCGCGTGAATTTATCGAATGTATTTTGAGATCCCAGGGGCGCTGGGAGGAGGCGGTATCCTCCTTTCAGGAAATCGATCAGGAAGATCTCGTGCAGTGAGAAGCGCTGCTCGATCGTGGAATTAGGAATCTTGAGTGACTAGTGACTAGTGACTAGTAGCTAGGGATTAGGGATTGGGGATTAGGAGTGACTGGTGACTAGGAAACTCTCTCGTATCGTCATTTCGAGCGTAAGCGAGAAATCTTTGTCATTCGCGACCAAGCAAGCGATGTTTGGTACTCTCAAACGGGAAACCTTCTATCCACTTCCTTTCGGGCATCGCCCCATATATATTCGCGGCGAAGCCGCCACATTCATTTCGAATTTCTAATTTCTCATTCCTCATTCGAGCAAAGCTTTCATTCAGAGTCAAGGGACGGCACGCCCCGTGGGCTAATCCTGAACCCTATTTTATTCCCTTGTATTAAGGAAACGCTGATTAAATAGCAGAGCCGGATTTCATATGGATTTTTATACATAGCTTCGTCATCATCTTCCTTAAATAGCTCGCTATTCGCGTCAGATGATTCCTTGCTCTGTATAAAAAATCCAAGAATGAAATCAGACAACGATTTAATCAGTGTTTCCTTAGGAAAGAAGAATCAGCCATGTTATTCAATGTACGATATGGACTCTTGAAGGGCATCAGCCACCTGCTGTGCGGGATGTCCTATGATCGGATCCTGTCCATCGGCCGCGTTTTGGGGCCATGCATCATGAACCGCATAGCCAAGCAGAGAAACCGCGGGATCGAGCAGATGATGCGGGGCATGGGCATCCGCCGCGAGGAGGCAGAGAAGCTGCTTCACAAGGTGTACGAGCACATCGGCATGTCCGCGATGGAGATGATGTACATGCCGCGCCTCTGTAAGGAAAAGGATCATATCGATGACTATGTGAAGATCGATCATCCGGAGTACCTGGAGGCGGCGTATACCGAAGGGAAGGGCATCGTCGGTCTGACGGCGCATATGGGGAACTGGGAATGGCTCGGTGCCGGTCTTGCGCTTCATGATTATGACACCTCAGCGATCGGCAAGAAGCAGGCCGATGACGCGCTGATGCGGATCATCAATGACTACCGCGCCCGCGCGGGGCAGCACATCTTCCTCACCGGGACGGGCGGCTATGAAATGATCGCAGCGGCGCGCTCGATGAAGAAGAATCACATCCTGGGCTTCCTCTCCGACAAGGACGGGGATGAGACGGGGATCCCGGTGCTCTTTATGAACCGCGTCTTCTCCTTTCCGCAAGGGCCCTGCGTCTTTGCCAGAAAATTCAAGGCGCCGATCCTCCCGCTCTTCATCGTAAGAAATGAAGGTGGGAAGGGTCACACGATCTGTATCGGCAAGCCGTTCTATTATGAAGAGACCGGGGATACGAAGAAGGATCTCATGACGAATGCACAAAAGATGGCGACGATCATGGAAGATTTCATCAAGGAACATCCTACTGATTGGCTCTGGTTCCAGCATCTCTTCTGGACGCGGCCGGGACGCATCAAGATGTATATGGAGCTGACGGAGGAAGAGAAGAAGCGTTTCGCCCCCGGCATCAGCGAAGACTGGAATGAAATCAGAGGAGGCAAGTCGTGAGCAGAAATAAAAAGAGCATCCTCATCGTACTCGTCATCCTTCTCGCAGCGCTTGGCATCTATTTTCTCTTCAAGGATGACCATCATGAAAAGGGAAGCGCCAAGTCCGACGGGCCGGCCATGGAGTTTTCCAATATCGAAATGAAGGAAGACAAGGATGGACAGTCTGTCTGGCGTATCAAGGCGAAGCATGTCAGCATGAGCCGGGATAAGAACTCGGCCGACATGGAAGGCATCGAAGCGTATTTCCTTAAGGATGGCAATGAGCTGAAGCTCAATGCCGATCAGGGACACTACGACAGGAAGCAGAAGAAGGTCCATGTCGAGGGGCATGTAGAAGGCACGTCAAGTGACGGCATGGTGCTTCATGCGAAGAACCTGACCTACGATGGTCATACAGACATTCTTTCGACCGATGAATTCTTTACGGCAGAAAAGGATGGCCGCGTACTGACGGCCGACAGCTTCACGGCAGATCGCGTACTGGAAAAGATCACAGCGAAAGGCCATGCGAGACTGGCAGATAAGGAGGATGCACAGTGAAAACTTTCTATACAGCACTCATGCTGGCAGCCGTAAGTCTGGGCGCGATGGGGACGGCGATGGCTGATGACATCACCGCTGATGTACTGACCTACGACGGCAAGACCAAGGTGGTCAGCGCGAAAGGAAATGTGGTGATTCACGCCAATGAAGGCGCTACCATCACAGGCACGAATGGGGAATACCATTTCGAAGATCGGAGCGCTTTTCTGGAAGGCGGCGTGAAATATGTCAAAGAACAGAGCACGCTTACGGCAGAAAAAATGTACCTCTATAAAGACAGGACGGCTCGCGGCATCGGCAGCGTGGATTTCGTAGACCTTTCGGAGCATCGCATCCTGCGGGGAGACGATGTGATGTACAATGCGGCTACGGGATTCGGCAAGATCGAAGGCAATGGCTATCTCGAAACCGCTGACGGCACCCTTTCTGCGCCGCATATCGAAGGCAACCTGAAGCAGATCAAAGTCGTTGCGACCGGCGGCGTGGATCTTACCAGCACGACAAACAACGCGGTGGGCTATGGGGATCAGGCCGTCTATACCCGTTCCGGACAGGATGGCACCGACGGAAAGATGGTGCTTTCCGGCAATGCCTGGGTGAACCAGAATGGCAATACCTTTGAAGGACCGGAGCTCGTGCTCCGTGATGCGGACAAGGTCGTCGAGACAACAGGCCGCAGTACGATCACCATCACGAATACCAAGAGTCCGTCGGACGAAGGCGGAGAGGGAGACTCACAGCCATCGGTTCCCGCGGGGCCGGTCAATCAGGCGACACCGATCGCCGGCCGTCCCGAATATGCAGGCACCCCGTTAGAAATCAAGGATAACAAATGAAGATAGAAACTCATGATCTGATCAAGCGCTACGGCAGCCGCACCGTCGTCGATCATGTGAATGTAGAAGTCGAGCAGGGCTCCATCGTCGGTCTCCTTGGACCGAACGGGGCCGGCAAGACGACCACCTTCTATATGATCGTCGGCATCATCCAGCCTGATGAGGGCGATGTGACCGTAGACGGGCGTTCCATTTCCGGGATGCCCATCCACCAGCGCCACCAGTTCGGGATCGGCTACCTGCCGCAGGAAGCCTCCATATTCCGAAAGATGACCGTCTGGGATAACCTGATGTCTCTCCTGGAGACACGCAAGGATCTCAGCGAGAAAGCGAAAATAGAAAAAGCAGAAGCGCTGCTGGAGGAATTCCATATCACCCATGTCAAAGACACGAGGGGCGATGCGCTCTCCGGCGGTGAGCGGCGGCGCGTGGAGATCGCGCGTTCCCTCACGCTCGATCCTTCCTTCATCCTGCTGGATGAACCATTCGCCGGTGTCGATCCTCTGGCGGTCGAGGATATCCAAAGCGTTGTCATGCACCTCAAGACCCGCGGCATCGGCATCCTCATCACGGATCACAATGTTCGTGAGACGCTGCGCATCGTAGACAAAGCGTACATTCTCTCCGACGGCAAGATCCTGCTTTCCGGCAAGGCAGATGATATCGCTGTGAACCCCACAGCAAGGAAACATTATTTGGGGGAAAATTTCAGCTTATGATTCAAGAAGAAAGACAGGGAGGAAAATTCTGATGAGACTTTTGGACAAGTACGTATTAAAAGAATTTTTGGCTCCCTTTTTATTTGGCGTTGCCGCCTTTACGGCGATCTTTCTCGGGGCAGATACGCTTTTGAAGATCGCTGGCTTTGTTTCCCAATATGGGGCATCTGCGATATCGGCAGTGAAGGTGTTCATCCTCGCACTGCCGCGCATCATCGTCTATACCTTCCCGATGGCCGTACTCTTAGGCTCACTCATGTGCTTTTCCCGTCTATCCGGGGCGAGCGAGCTCATCGTCATGCGTACCTCGGGGCAGAGCTTCTTCCGCCTTGCACTGCCGGTCTTTCTGGTAGCGTTTCTGATCTCCCTCTGCGCCGTGGCCTTCAATGAATACGTCGTGCCGTGGACAAACCGCGAGTATGACTATGTGGTGAATACGGAGATCAAAAAGAACCTGAATCCGGGCGTCACGGATCATGTCGTCATCCGCGATGTGCAGAACGGCAAGATCGCCCATCTTCTCTATGCGCGCCGCTACAATCCGAATACCAAAGAGCTTGAGAATATCACCGTGCAGGAATTTGAAGATGAAAAGGTCGTCCATGTCGAGAATGCACCGAAGGCAGTCTGGCAGGATGGCGTATGGCGCATGACCGATGGGATCATTTACGACCTTACCGGAGAAGGCGTGGAACGCATGATGCATTTCGAAAGTCAGGAGATCCCGTATGCCATGTCGCCCTCAGAGATCCCGCGCGAGTCGAAAAAACTCGATGAAATGACCATCCGGGAGCTTCTTGTTACGCAGAAGGCGTACACCGCGGCGCATGCAGATGCGACGGGCGTCATTATGGAGGTCTATCGCCGCTTCTCACTGCCGATGGCCAGCTTCGTCTTTGCTCTTGTCGGCGCCCCCTTGGGCGTACAGAAGCAGCGATCCTCTTCCTCCATCGGCTTTGGCCTCTCCGTGGTCATTATTTTCGTATACTACGCCATCATGACATTCCTCGAAGCTCTGGGCAAGGGCCACATGCTCCCGCCCTTCTGGGCCGTCTGGCTGCCGAACTTCATCGCCCTCGCCATGGGCTGTCTCTTGATCCGCAGAGCGGATCGGTAGTGTTTGAAGTAACTAGTGACTGGTGACTAGGGACTAGAGATTAGAAATCAGATTTTAGACTTCTGCCGTTCCCCGTATCGTCATTCCGACCGAAGTGGAGGAATCTTTTTCGTTCGCGGTCAATCAAACCATGCGCGAAAGTCCTAAACGGGAATCCTGCCATTCCGCAGATTTTAGGGCATCGTCCCTTCTAAAATCTCGCGATGCTTCTATTATTTTGATGCACTGCCCCTGAAACCATCAACCCTGAACCCATTTTCCATCGCAAAGGAGGTTTACTATGTTTATCGGCATATTCATGTTTCTGATCCTGATCGCCATGGGCGGGCTGATCGCCTTTTTGGGAGATCGGATCGGATCGAAGGTCGGTAAGAAACGGATGACGCTCTTCGGGCTTCGTCCGAAGTACACCTCCGTGATCGTGACGATCATTTCCGGCATCCTGATCTCCTTCTTCACCATCGCCGTGCTGGCCGTCGTGAATGAAAATGTTCGTGTCGCCCTCTTCGGTCTCTCCAAGCTGCAGAACGAGATGCAGGATCTGAATCAGGAGATCAAAGTCAAGAACCGCGAGCTCGAGAAGGGCAAGCTGCAGCTCGAAGCACGCAACAAAGAGTATGAAGACGTGAACCGGAAGGCCGAAGAGACATCCAAGCGATTGGATGAAGTCGAAGGCCAGCGTGTCTTCATGGAGAGTGAGCTCTCCTCCGTACAGCAGGCGTATGATGAGGCGAAAGCCGGCGTCGAGCAGTCCGCAGAAGACATTGCGGAGCTGGAAAAGATCCGCGAAGAGCTGACAGGAAATATTGCCACACTGAATGAAGAAAAAGAGCAGCTCATCAAAAACATCTACGCACTGCGTGAAGGACAGGTGGTCTTCCAGGCGGGCCAGGTGATGACAAGCGTCGTGGTCGATGAAGATATGGATGAGAACCGATCAAGAGAGGTGCTGAAGAGCGTCCTTTCCGACATTAACGGCATGCTGAAGGAAAGACTGAACATCACCGATGAGAGTGTGAATCTCGTCCGCATGAGCCAGAGAGACTTTGACGAATCGGTGGCGCAGGTGACAGGCGCAAAACATAAAAAGCTCGTCCGTGTCGTTGCCGCACAGAATCTCATCTTAGGCGAACGCCTCGTGGTAGATTTCGATATCCATGATAACCTTCTCGTCTTCAGACAGGGACAGGTCATCTATAAAGGCGGTCTGGATAAGTATAAGGACAGCAAAAACTATGAGATGCAGGTGCTGCGTTTCCTGCAGGATCTGAATCACTACGCGCAGGCACAGGGGATCCTCCCGGATCCGATCACCGGCAAGGTCGGTGTCCTGGACGGACAGGAGCTTGTCGAAGTCATCCAGAAGGTCAAGGAATGCAGCGGGCAGTGTGAGCTCAAGGTGACAGCACACAGTGATATCTACACGAAAGGCCCGCTGACCATCGATGTGGAGGTGCTGCGTCCATGAAGGGACTTCTCTGCTCCATTGATCCCGGGCGGGATAAAACAGGCGTCGCACTCGTCCATGCGGATGGGACGCTCGAAAAGAAATGCATCGTCCGCACCGTGGACTATGAGCAGGAGCTGGCGCGACTGCTCGCCGGGAAAGAGATCTTCGCGCTGGTCATGGGGAACGGCACACGCCATGAGGTCATAGAGGAGCGGACAGAAGCACTTCTCAGCAAGCTCGGACGCGAGATCCCCGTCACGCTCGTCGATGAGAAATACACGACGGAAATGGGGGAGCAGTGGTACTGGAAAGACCACCCGGCCAAAGGCCTTGCTCGTCTCATCCCCCAGGGGATGAGAAGCGTCCCCGTGCCGGTGGATGACTACGTGGCATGGATCATCGGATGCATCTACCTTGGCATCGTCAAAGCAGAAGATGTAGGGCATAAAAAAGTATGAAAGCGGGGCCCCTTAAAGCGGGCCCCTTTTGGGTGGCTGGTGACTGGTGGCTAGGGACTAGGGATAGCCCGTGAGGCGTGTCGCTTCCTCGATTGCGAATGAAAATTCTGCTCGAATGAGGAACGAGAAATGAAGGTGGCGGCTTCTCCGCGGATACATATGGGGCGATGCCGGAAAGGAGCATTCAAGTGACTGGCCGCTTAAAGCGCCTAATCCCTAATCCCTAATCCCTAGTCACCAGCTATCAGTCACTGATTTCGCCGCTCCAATTCTTTTGAACCCATTGAATCAGTGTTTCCCTAGAACCCGCTACTCCTGCATCGTACCTCTAAAATTTTCTTCTTGACTTACGTTCTCTCATACTATATAATATTTAATCGTAACGGGGCATAGCGCAGTTGGTAGCGCACCTGCTTTGGGAGCAGGGGGTCGCCAGTTCGAGTCCGGCTGCCCCGACCATATGGCTCAGTAGCTCAGTTGGATAGAGCAACCGCCTTCTAAGCGGTGGGTCGTGAGTTCGAATCTCTCCTGGGTCACCAAGACAAAGCACTCTTGCAATAGCAAGGGTGCTTTTTGGATGCCATTTTCATTTCCAGAAAGATGAAAAAAGTTAAAATTCCCTCTTTTCATATCATAACAAATCATGTATAATGGAAAACATGCACTCCAATGCATACAAAAGTAATGAAATGAATTTATATCTATGAAGTGGGAGATGAAACGATGATTGACTATACTAAGTACCGAATGAACCAGCTGAATAGTGCCTGTGCTGAATTTATCAGGCAGGAGTCTGCAGGCAGTCTGCTCCTGATGCTCGCGACGATCATCGCGATGGTACTGGCCAATTCGCCGATGGCGGAGACCTATGAGCATGCACTGCACCTCTTCGTAGATCTGCCGCTGCTGCCGGACATGTCACTCCTGCATTGGGTGAATGACGGCCTGATGGCGATCTTTTTCCTTGTCGTCGGGATGGAGATCAAAAGGGAATTTCTTTTCGGCGAGCTGAAGTCACTCTCTGCGACCCTGCTCCCTATTGCGGCAGCGGTCGGCGGTATGCTGATACCGGCGGCGCTCTACAGCCTTTTCAATATGGGTGGTCCCACCGCGCAGGGCTGGGCGATCCCCATGTCGACCGACATCGCCTTTTCGCTGGGCGTGCTTGCCTTTGCAGCCAAGCGTGTGCCAAGAAGCGTGATCGTCTTCCTGACGGCACTTGCGATCGTGGATGATCTGGGCGGGATCGTCGTCATTGCTCTTTTCTACAGCACGCAGCTCCACTGGACCGCGCTCGGTGCAGGCCTTGCGGTGCTCATGCTGATGGCACTCTTCTCCTGGAGAAATGTTCATCATCCGCTGCCCTATGTCTTGGGCGGCGTACTGACCTGGTATGCTTTCTACCAGGCGGGCATTCACCCGACTGTCGCAGGCGTATTGACAGGCTTTTTGATCCCGGCCGGCACGGAAAATACCCAGCACTCCCATCCGCTGCACCTGTGGGAACATAAGCTGTCCCCCTGGTCGGCCTTCCTTATCATGCCGATCTTTGCACTCGGGAATGCCGGTATTTCGATGACGAGCGAAAGCTTTGCCTCCCTCGCTTCCCCGATCGGTCTTGGCATCATCGCCGGACTCTTCTTGGGAAAGCCTCTCGGTATTTTCACGACCGTTTTCCTGATGGTGAAGCTGGGCATTGCCCAAAAACCGGAAGGGGCCAAGTGGATGCACTACTTGGGCGCAAGCATTCTGGCGGGCATTGGCTTCACGATGTCTATCTTCCTCGCCTCGCTCTCCTTCTCGGATCCCGCAGAGCTCACCTCTGCGAAGGCAGCGATCGTGACTGCTTCCATCCTCTCGGGCCTTGTCGGTTCGTTCATCTTCAAGATCAGTGAAGACAGGAAGCAAGAAAATAGGACTTAAGCCGGATCCTTTGGCGTTATCTGCGCTTTTATAAGTAAAGGGGCTGTGAAGAAATGAATCCTCATTTCTTCACAGCCCCTTTTTACTTTGCTTTCATTTGGTTCAGGGTTCAAGGTTCAAGGCTCTCGTGGCGGCTTCGCCACCTTTTTTTAGAAGATGGTATTCTCGTATCGCAGCCTTCCCCTCTAGGGGAAGGTGCCCCGTAGGGGCGGATAGGGTGACTATGACATGAAAGACAGCTGGGATAAGGTTTCTCGGTCACTCCTGTGAGAGCTGCAAGTCCCCCGCGGCAGATGGAACGCGAAAATGAGATGATCGTTATTTCACATCGCCTTTTTGTGTGGGAGAAGCGCTGCGGCATTCACCCAAAGCGAATCCGCGAAACCTTTTGAACCTTCAGAAGCCATTATGCTACAATACAGAAAAGGAGGCATACACATGACATATAAGAATGTAGTCGTTTACTGCGGCTCCCATTTCGGAAATGATCCTGCCTACGCGGCCTTTGCGGGCGAGCTGGGAGAGGCATTGGGAAAGAATCATTTCCGTATGATCTACGGCGGCGGCACGGTCGGCCTCATGGGCATCTGTGCGGACGCGGCGATGGCAGCAGGCGGAGAAGTGACAGGCATCATTCCCGAGGTGTTCATCGCGAAGGAACAGGCGCACCGCGGACTGACCTCGCTCATTGAGGTGCCTGACATGACTGTTCGCAAGCAGAGGATGATCAAAATGGGGGATGCGTTCATTATTCTCCCCGGCGGTATCGGCACGCTTGAAGAATTGGCGGATACAGCGAACCAGCGTCATATTTATGGGGATCCCTTCGCGCAGCCGCCCATCATCATTTGCAATATCGAACACATCTACGATGGCCTTCTCGCGCAGATAAAGGCATGGGAAGAGGCGGGATTCATTGAGCCATCAGAGTGGGGAAATCTCCATGTCGCAGAGACGATGGAGGAAGTGATGGGGATCTTAAAAATGAAAACGAAGCAGTGAGGCGTGTGGGAGGTGGCGCACCATTCATAGAGTGCCTCAATCCCCTTGGTTTGTATATGCAAGTTTGCTGGTGGCTTATATAAAACTCTGCGGCGTTTCCATGATTTGATGCGTCGCACCAACCCCTTTGAACCTCTTTCACACGCGACCAGGGGCTGACCTTGCCCCATCCATTTATGCATGAACAATCACAAAAAAGTATAAAAATAATGCATTATGATACGCACGGGAACGTGGTAAAAAAGTTGCCCATAAACACTAAGAAAAATAGGATAAAAAATCATTGACATCGGAGGCCTTCAATGATATAATTCCAATGTTGCGTGGATTTAGTGTGCTGAAAAGCAGGTGAGAACGTATGACACTGGAAGAATTGAAAGATTCGGACTTTGTAGTAGGAATGAAGGAAACAGAACGAGCGATCGAGAAGAGGGAAGCCTCTGCTGTATTTATTGCTTCAGACTGTGATGAACGGATTTCTGCTCCGCTCCTTTCTGCGTGTCAGGCGTCAGACATTCCCGCCATTCAGGAATTCACCAAGAAGGAGATCGGCCGCGCGTGTGGCATCAAAGTGAAAGCCGCTGCTGCCGCTGTCCTGAGGAAACGCTGATCTCATCCGCGTTTCTCAAAGATCCCCGGTAATATCCAGCAAGGCTATGCCTTATTGGATCAATTATAAATTTACCCTTATAGAAAGGAGGTGCCCATTTTGCCGACAATCAATCAGCTGGTTCGTAAAGGCCGCCAGACCCTGGCAGTCAAAGCGAAGACCCCGGCTCTGAAACAGTCCCCACAGAAACGTGGTGTCTGCACAAGAGTTTACACCGCTACCCCGAAAAAGCCAAACTCCGCTCTTCGTAAAGTAGCTCGTGTACGCCTGACCAACGGAATCGAAGTTTCTGCTTACATTCCTGGTGAAGGCCACAACCTGCAGGAACATAGCGTAGTCCTCATCAGAGGCGGCCGTGTTAAGGATCTTCCAGGTGTTCGTTACCACATCATCCGTGGCGCTCTCGATACCGTAGGTGTATCTGGACGTCAGCAGTCCCGTTCCAAATACGGTGCTAAGAAAGACAAGAAATAAGATTTCCTGTCAACCAAGTTTTATGTGATCAACTAACATCTATATAAGGAGGAACTAACAATGCCGAGAAAAGGTGCTGTTCCGAAACGTGACGTGCTGCCGGATCCCGTGTATGGAAACAAGACAGTCACTCGTTTCATCAATAAAGTAATGCTTGACGGCAAGAAGGGTGTCGCAGAATCCATTGTATATGGCGCATTTGACATCTGCCACAGCAAGCTCAACAAAGAACCGATCGAAATTTTCGAACAGGCTCTGAACAACGTAATGCCAGTTCTGGAAGTTCGTGCTCGTCGTGTCGGCGGCGCAAACTACCAGGTACCGGTAGAAGTAAGAGCAGACCGTCGTCTGACTCTGGGTATCCGCTGGATGGTCAACTATGCCCGTCTGCGCAGCGAACGTACCATGGAAGAACGTCTTGCAGGTGAACTGATGGACGCTTTCAACAACACTGGTGCTGCTGTAAAGAAGAAGGAAGATACCCATAAAATGGCTGAAGCAAACAAGGCTTTCGCTCATTACCGCTGGTAATTTTAATAAGGAGAAAAAATCGTGGGCAGAGAATTTCCGCTTGAAAAAACAAGAAACATCGGCATCATGGCGCACATCGATGCAGGTAAGACCACAACCACGGAACGTATCCTGTATTATACCGGTGTAAACCATAAGATCGGTGAAGTTCACGATGGCGCTGCTACCATGGACTGGATGGAACAGGAACAGGAACGTGGTATTACCATTACCTCCGCTGCTACCACCTGCCACTGGAAAGGCTACCGCGTAAACATCATCGATACCCCAGGGCACGTAGACTTCACTGTAGAAGTTGAACGTTCTCTGCGCGTACTCGATGGCTCCGTAGCAGTATTCAGTGCGAAAGACGGCGTTCAGACCCAGTCTGAAACCGTTTGGAGACAGGCAGACCACTATCATGTACCGCGTATCGCATTCATCAACAAGATGGATACCGTCGGTGCTGATTTCCTCCATGCGGTAAAAACCATGGATACCCGCCTCCATGCAAGAGCTATTCCAATGCAGCTCCCGATCGGCGCTCAGGATACCTTCTCCGGTATCGTTGATCTGCTGACCAGACAGGCTGAAATTTATGACAGCGATGACGGCAAGCAGTACCATGTCGAAGACGTACCGGCCGATCTCGCTGATGAAGTAGAAGAACTTCGTGAAAAGATCATCGAAACCGCTGCTGAAGGCAGTGATGAACTGATGGAAAAATACCTGGACGGCCAGGAACTGACTTTGGAAGAAGTCAAAGCTTCCCTCCGTCAGCAGGTATTGGACTGCAAACTGTTCCCTGTATTCTGCGGTTCCGCATACAAAAACAAAGGTATTCAGATGCTGCTCGATGCTGTCCTGGACTACCTGCCATCTCCGCTGGATGTTCCTCCGGTCAAAGGTACCACCCTTGACGGCGAGGAAGTTACCCGCGAAGCATCTGACAGCGCACCGATGGCATCGCTCGCATTCAAGATCATGGCTGACCCATTCGTTGGTAAACTGGCATTCTTCCGTGTATACTCCGGTATCATGAACCAGGGCACCTACGTTCTGAACTCCACAAAAGGAAAGAAAGAACGCGTTGGCCGTATCCTTCAGATGCATGCAAACCATCGTAAGGAAATCGACTGCGCTTACTCCGGCGATATCGCTGCAGCAGTCGGCTTCAAGGATGTCACCACCGGCGATACCCTCTGCGATGTAGATCATCCGATCATCCTCGAAAAAATGGAATTCCCGGATCCGGTCATTTCCGTTGCTGTTGAACCAAAGACCAAAGCTGACCAGGAAAAGATGGGCAATGCTCTTCAGAGACTGGCAGAAGAAGATCCGACCTTCAAAGTACACACTGATCCGGAATCCAACCAGACCATCATCTCCGGCATGGGCGAACTCCACCTCGACATCATCGTCGATCGTATGAGACGTGAATTTAACGTAGACTGCACCGTAGGCAAACCGCAGGTCGCTTACCGTGAAACTATCCGTAAATCCGTTGAATCCGAAGGTAAGTTCATCCGTCAGACCGGTGGCCACGGCCAGTACGGTCACTGCTGGCTGCGTCTTGAACCGATGGAACCGGGCAAAGGCTTCGAATTCGAAAATGCTGTCGTTGGCGGCGTTATTCCGAAAGAATTCATCAACCCGATCCAGACCGGCGTAGAAGCAGCTATGGAAGACGGCGTTGTTGCTGGCTATCCGATGGTAGACATCAAAGTTACCGTTTATGATGGTTCCTATCATGATGTCGACTCCTCCGAAATGGCCTTCAAAGTCGCAGGCTCCATGGCATTCAAAGATGGTGCGAAGAAAGCTGACCCAGTTCTCCTCGAACCATACATGTCTGTCGAAGTAGACGTACCGGAAGAATACATGGGCGACGTTATCGGTGGCCTGAACTCCCGTCGTGGACGTATCGAAGGCATGGAAACCGAAAACGGCGAATCCAGAATCAAAGGCTTCGTTCCGCTGTCCGAAATGTTCGGCTATGCGACCGGCCTGCGCAGCTCTACCCAGGGCCGCGGCACCTTCACCATGACCTTCGATCATTATGAAGAAGTTCCGAAAGCTATTTCTCAGCAGATCACTGAAGAAAGACTCGGAAAGAAATAAAATTTTATTAAGGAGACCTCAAAATGGCAAAAGCTCATTACGAAAGAACCAAGCCGCATGTTAACATCGGCACCATCGGCCACGTCGATCATGGTAAAACGACCCTGACCGCTGCTATCACCAAAGTTCTGGCTGAAGAAGGCAAAGCAAACTTCCTCGACTACGCTTCCATCGATAAAGCACCGGAAGAAAGAGCTCGTGGTATCACCATCAATACCTCCACTGTAGAATATGAAACCGCTACCCGTCACTACGCACACGTAGACTGCCCAGGGCATGCTGACTATGTCAAGAACATGATCACCGGCGCAGCACAGATGGACGGCGCTATCCTCGTCGTATCCGCAGCTGACGGCCCGATGCCGCAGACCCGCGAACACATCCTTCTGGCTAAACAGGTCGGTGTACCGGCTATCGTTGTATTCCTGAACAAAGCTGACCAGGTCGACGATCCGGAACTGATCGATCTCGTAGAAATGGAAATCAGAGATCTGCTCTCCTCCTACGACTATCCAGGCGATGACACCCCGATCGTTGTAGGCTCCGCTCTCGGCGCTCTCAACGGCAATCCGGAAGATGAACAGAAGATCCGTGATCTGATGGCTGAAGTCGATGCTTACATCCCGACCCCGGAACGTGACACCGACAAACCATTCCTGATGCCAGTCGAAGACGTATTCACCATCACCGGTCGTGGCACCGTTGCTACCGGCCGTGTAGAACGTGGTACTGTCAAAGTCGGCGACACCGCTGAAATCGTCGGCCTGCAGGATA
>OJJV01000164.1_pt1 | contig 65306 bp, 50 predicted proteins | sample 1596391 | NCBI WGS metagenome assembly OJJV01 (sample SAMEA4350164, study PRJEB24818) | metagenome | biome: human; feature: gut; material: faeces | place: Denmark | collected 2013-09
TGAATCTTGTCTTTCCGACTTCTCCTGTTGTTATTACGATCATTTCCGCGGCTTCTCCCTCTTCCGCTTCGCCGTCGTAAACATTCAAGATATACTTATCGTTGTTTACTCCGTCATAGAGGTTGATCTCCGTGCCGTTGAGCATGAACGTATATACTCCGCTCTTGTACATTGCATCATCAATGCTGAGCGTTATTATTCCGTTTCCGTCGCTCTCGAGCGTTGCCGTCGAAGCATTCGTCGCCTTATCCTTCATTGAAAGAGTATAGCTCTTGTTCGCTTCGCCCGTCTTGATTCTGACCGTATTGCCTGTTGTTCTGTAGACATTGTTCTCAAGCGTTGAGTTCTCGTCCGTAAGAATTTCAAGTGTTCCTGCGTTCAGGCTCAGCGTATCTATTCCGCTTCCGCCGTCCTCAAGAATTGTGTATGCTCCGTCTGCCGAAGCAGTTGTTACGGTTACTTCCTTGATATCCTGCTTGCCTACATAGAATACCTTGTCTACTGCGTTGCCCCATCTGTCTACAAGATGTACATAGGTGTAACTTTCCGACTTCGGATAATAGTTGAAGCTCCAGTTGTTGCCCCATACCTGATATCCGAGTCCCGAGCCTTCGTGCTGTACTCTCGTTCCGTTGGAATTCTTTGTCCAATACTTTGTTCCTACAAAACTCAGCTTCTTTGCCGCACTGTAGTTCGACTCATCCTTAAACAGTTTGATTATCTCATTGACATCGGTTGTATTGATCTTTCCGTTGCCTATGTCCGTTGCACCGAGCTCATATGTGAATGTGAACGAGCCTCTGTCGGTCTGCTTGTATGTGCCATCGTTTACTTTATAGACCTTGTCTCCCGTCTTGGGAAGCTCCCAGTTGCTTGCTCCGCCGGACTGTCTGAACAGGTGGTACTGGTTGAGATAAGTATCTCTGTTTACCTGATCGCCTGTTACCGTCATCTGATCGCCCGAATGATAATCGACAACTATCGTTATCTTCTTTGTATTTGTTGTATCATCCGCGAGGTTCTTCTGCCAGCTGTTTGCATCTCCTATTCCTGAGGACAATGCCGACTGCGTTGCCACATTCGGAGTAAGTGCGTCGTCCGTTGCCGTGAACTCATATGTTACGGTTCCGTTTGTTCCGCTTGTGAACTCAGGTGTAAGCGTGATTACCTGCTTCTGCTGATAATAGCTGCTTGCTCCGCCTATTGACAGCTTTGTATATGTCAGATAGGCGTTATCAGCATTGCCTGCCGGTATCTTTGTTATGGTATACGCTGCGTTTGCATTCTTCGCACTGCCTGACAATGTCGGTGCCGCTGTCGCCTTTGCCGTTGTCGGGTAGCATACTCTGCCTGAGTTCGCAATATCGTCTACAGTTATCAAAACCGTCGGATTGGTTGAGTTCGTATAGCAGTAGTATGTATAATTGCCTTTGCCGGCATATGCATAGTTCACTGCTGTTGCTCCTGCAAGTGTTTTTCCGTTTGCATCGGTTACTGCCTTGGCGGCGTCGGCATTTTCATAGACCTTAAAGCCGGGTCCTTCTGTCTTAACCTGTGTCTTGGTTTTGAATGCCTTTGCCATTGCGGCTACGTATTCATTGATCTTTGTCTGGAATGTCTTTCCGTCGGTGTCTTTTGCCGTAATGCCGTAGCTTTTTGCCTTGATTGCATTTCCGTTCACAAGAGCATTCTTTGCCGTTTCAACCGTTGTTGCAAGGTCATAATGGTTAAGATTCATCTCATTAAGGTTATGTCTTGTTCCGCTTGAATCAATGAGGAAATTGTTGAGATAATCCGTTACAACTCCTCTTTCTGTAAGCGTGATATTTACCAAAGCATTGATTGCATCCTGCAAGTTTTTTGTTGCGGTTGAGAGTTTTGCTGAATAATTGCTTGCGTTTATGTCTGTCGGGATTGATTTCTTTGCGTTGTTATATGCATTGATTGCATCCTGATATTTCTTGAACGACTCTGCGTCATACTTTGTTGTGGTTATGCTTGTTGTGTTGCCGTTGCCGTCTACACCGGTTACGATACTTATCGTATTATCCTGGTTGTATTCATCGGCCTTGGTCTCCGCATCCTTTACATATACCCACTGTGCCACAAGTGTTACATTTCCGTACTTGCCCGAGCCTATCTTTGCTCCTGCACCGTACAGATCTCCCGACGTCCAGTTGCCGTTTGTTACCGTTGTAACCTTCCAGCCTACGAAAACGTATCCGTCATATGTCGGTGCTGCGATTATCGTTATCTCGGCAGTTATTTTGTAGCCTACCTTTGAATCCGCATTACCGTTGCCGTTGACATATGTTATCGTGTACTGGTTTTCTGTCCACTGTGCATACAGGGTATCGATCTGTGCGCTGTTGGTATATCTTGCTCCTGCCGCGTAGTTTGTTCCGCTTCCGTTTGCCTGAGTATTCCATGACTTGAACGTATAGCCGTTTCTTGTCGGAACGGTTGACGGAATCATTCGTGTGATATTAAGCTTTGCGTCCGATGAGTTGTAATATGCTCCTGCGAGTGTTCCGTTTGCAGGAATATTTTTAACCGAGGTATCTCCGTTTGCATTTGACTCATACTTCAAGGTCTGCGACTGAGTATAGACCGCATAATATACATACTCGTTCTTTGCGGGAGCAACCGTGATTGTCGTTCCGCCCTTTATTGCTGCGTCACCTACGGCCTTGGAGGCTGCCGTTGATGCTGTCCATCCGAGTGCCGTCCATCCGTCGATTGTTCCGAAACTTGTCGGTGACTTTACGCTGCCTGCAGTCTCGTTATTCTTGAATGTGATCCGGAACTGATTGTGTACCGCTCCCTTGCTGCCTGAGTAGAAATGCACGGTTACGGTCTTATGCCATTGAGCTGTTACGGTTACGTTGCCGTACTTACCTGCTGCAATACTTGAATCGGTATAAAGCGTTCCGTTTGTCCAGTTGCCCTCTGCCGTTGTTACAAGCCAGCCGTCAAATACATAGCTGTCTTTCGTCGGTGTCGGGAGGTCGATCGTAGACTCAATCGTAAACGTCTTTGATGTCGGATTTACACTTCCGCCGTTCGGTAAAAACGTAATTGTATAGACATTCGCCGTCCACTGGGCAGTTAAAGTTACGTTGCCGTACTTACCTGCCGCAACAGTTCCTTTGTATACCGAGTCGGTCGTCTTCCAGTTTCCGCCTGCCGTTGTTACCTTCCAACCTGCAAACGTGTAGCCGGTCTTTGTCGGGCTTGGGAGTGTGATCGACTGCTCAATTGTGTATTTTGCTGTTGTATCGGCTGCACCGTTATTGTATTTATACGTTATTGTATAGGTATTTACAGTCCACTGTGCGGTTAGAGTTACGTTGCCATACTTGCCTGCCGCAACCGTTCCTTTGTATACCGAGTCGGTCGTCTTCCAGTTTCCGCCCGCCGTTGTTACCTTCCAACCTGCAAACGTATAGCCGGTCTTTGTCGGGCTCGGAAGTGTAATCGCCTGTTCAATATTGTATGTAGCCGTTGTATTTGCACTGCCGTTGTTATATACATAAGTTATTGTATATGTATTTGCAACCCACTGTGCAGTTAGAGTAACGTTGCCGTACTTGCCTGCCGCAACCGTTCCTTTATATACCGAATCGGTCGCCTTCCAGTTTCCGCCTGCCGTTGTTACCTTCCAGCCTGCGAACGTGTAGCCTGTTTTGGACGGGCTCGGAAGTGTAATCGCCTGTTCAATATTGTATGTAGCCGTTGTATTTGCACTGCCGTTGTTATATACATAAGTTATTGTATATGTATTTGCAGTCCACTGTGCAGTTAAAGTTACGTTGCCGTACTTACCTGCCGCAACAGTTCCTTTGTATACCGAGTCAGTCGTCTTCCAGTTTCCGCCTGCCGTTGTTACCTTCCAACCTGCAAACGTATAGCCGGTCTTTGTCGGGCTCGGAAGTGTAATCGCCTGTTCAATATTGTATGTAGCCGTTGTATTTGCGCTGCCGTTGTTATATACATAAGTTATTGTATATGTATTTGCCGTCCACTGTGCAGTTAAAGTTACGTTGCCGTACTTACCTGCCGCAACCGTTCCTTTATATACCGAATCGGTCGTATTCCAGTTTCCGCCCGCCGTTGTTACCTTCCAGCCTGCGAACGTGTAGCCTGTTTTGGACGGGCTCGGAAGTGTGATCGACTGCTCAATTGTGTATTTTGCTGTTGTATCGGCTGCACCGTTATTGTATTTATACGTTATTGTATATGTATTTGCAACCCACTGTGCAGTTAGAGTTACGTTGCCGTACTTACCTGCCGCAACAGTTCCTTTGTATACTGAGTCGGTCGTCTTCCAGTTTCCGCCTGCCGTTGTTACCTTCCAACCTGCAAACGTATAGCCGGTCTTTGTCGGGCTCGGAAGTGTGATCGACTGCTCAATTGTGTATTTTGCTGTTGTATCGGCTGCACCGTTATTGTATTTATACGTTATTGTATAGGTATTTACAGTCCACTGTGCAGTTAGAGTAACGTTGCCGTACTTGCCTGCCGCAACCGTTCCTTTATATACCGAATCGGTCGTATTCCAGTTTCCGCCCGCCGTTGTTACCTTCCAGCCTGCGAACGTGTAGCCTGTTTTGGACGGGCTCGGAAGTGTGATCGACTGCTCAATTGTGTATTTTGCTGTTGTATCGGCTGCACCGTTATTGTATTTATACGTTATTGTATAGGTATTTACAGTCCACTGTGCAGTAAGAGTTACATTACCATACTTGCCTGACGGAATGCTTGTGCCTGTGTAAACATCATTGAGAGTCCAATTGCTTACATCTGCCTTTTCTGTTACCTTCCAGCCCGAGAAGGTGTAACCTGTTCTCGTCGGCGTCGGGAGAGAAATAGAATCATTGATTGTGAAGGTCTTGGAAGTCGGAGTTACGCTTCCGCCGTTGGGAGCAAAAGTAATGGTATAACTGTTTACATCCCACTGAGACCAAAGCTGAGTGTTGCTTGAAGGCATTTTTGTGCTTTCGGTATAAGTTGTACCCGTACCGTTCTTAGCTGTGTTCCAGCCCGTGAATGTATAACCGGATCTTTCTATATCGGCAAGTGAACCTACGGTCTCACCCGGAAGCTTAACCTTGTTTATCGGGTCGGCCGGGGTGACGTCATCCGCAACACCTCCCGGACTTGTAGTATCCTGAACATAGATGTTGCTGAATTCGGCCGTATCACCGTTGGCAGAATCATTTATTCCAAAGCGAAGAGCTCCGTAATATCTGCCTGTTTGCACTGTATAATAGAAATCAATTGTTGACTCGGCACCGCTTGCGACGGTAACGCCTGCACTCTTTCTGTTTCCGTCGGTGTCTGTGCTGTTAAGATTAGAATCGGCAAAGCAGAAGATATAAACTGCCGCATATTTAGCGTTTGAAGATGTGTTCTTAACCGTAGTCCTTATTCTGTAGGTATGGCCCGGTGTTACGGCAAAAGCACCCGATTTAATTCCATACCACTGACCTGTGTATGAATCGGAGCCTTTTGCATTAAGTCTCAGCTTGTTTGAGCCGTAATCAATGTCGTATGTTGAATTGTTTGCGCCGGAGGCAATATCCGAAGCAGTGATATTGTCAAAACGGAACTCATTATCAAACATCAGCTCGGGAGCAACAGTCCACTTTGCATAAAGCCTTAAATTGCTGTTTCCGACAGTTGATGTCGAAGTGTATTTCGTTCCCGTACCGTTGCCGGTTGAGTCCTGGTTATTATACCAACCGTCAAAAGCGTAACCCGTTCTTGATATACTTGCAACATTGCCAATTTGTGAGCCTGAAATCAAGCTCAGATTTGCATGTGGTGTTGCATCGGTAACATCATCCTTGAATCCGCCCGGAGTTGTGATATCCTGAATATAGATATCGCTGAATGAAGCGGTAATACTTGCCGTTCTGAGTCCGAGACGAAGCGTCATATAGCTTGCATCCGACGGAATCTTAAATTCACTTGTCAAGGTTCCCTCGGCATTTGCCGCAAGGCTGATTGAAGGTCTTGAATAATAAGGTGATGTGCCCACCGACGGATTAGAGCGATTGGCGTCTCTAAAGGCAAATGCCATGTAATCAACAGTACCGGCCGTGCTGCCCATCTTAACTTTCATACTTATTCTGTAAGTATGGTTCGGAAGAACATTCATGTAATATGAACCTGTTCCGTTGATATTACTTGTTGAATAATCCGTGCTTGTTCCCGGGTTTGTGATTGTGGCAGTATTGGTAGCCATATTGAAGCTGTGAGCTCCGCTGAATGTAGCCTTCAATGCCCACTGGTCGAAATCAAACTCATTATCAAAAAGAACATCGGGATTTAAAATGTAATAGAATGTATATGAATAATTTACGTTCTTTGCATTGCCGAATGTGAGGGTTTCGTTCTTTGACTTGGAAACAGGATCGGTACTGTTAACCATATTATTATAATCGGTTGCGGAGAAGGCGTCTCCGTTGGACGATGCTCCGCCTTTTATATAACCGACATATTTATAGCCCTCATACTGCTCGGCAGAGAACTCAACCTTATCGTATGCCTTAAATGTCTTGGAGATCGAAGCTGTTCCTTCCGAAGCTGCCTCAGCAATAGCTGCAACCGTGAAAGTGCCGTTGGAATTTGCAACAAGTCCGACATTTTTCTGTGTTGCGGTGTAGTTACTTGTGTTTCTCGGAGCGGTTCCTCTGTTTGAATTGAGAAGAACGTCGACAGCGTCCATAAGAGTTTTAGCAAGACCCGAACGCTTTGTTGAATCCACATTATACGTTCCGAAATCTGCCGTTCCGTCAACCTTTGTCAGTGCATCCTGCGCATTGCTAAGGGCATTGACATACGCTGTCCATCTGTAATCGGTTGAAGTGTCGGTGTTATTAAAATATTCTGCCTGAAGCGCATAGCTGTACTTTGCGGCATACTCGACTGCCTTACGGAGACCGGAGCGGTCGGAAGCAGAAACGTCTACCGCTGAATATGCGTTTGTCCACTCACCTTTATCGTCTTTATTGTTAGTATACGCATAAAGAATAAATGATGCAACGCCGCTTGTAGAAAAGCTTGAAAGATCTGTTCCGCTGATATTATATGCCTGCGGTTTTGTTGATGAATATGTCGTTTTATCGCCCTTAACAACAGTTTGTTTAATAGCACTGCCTGATGTTCTTGAGTTAACAGACTTTGTCATTATCTCGGCATATCTGCACATATTACTGTCAGAGTCATGGTTTGTAAACATGGCGAAATTAGGTATTTGTCCGAAATTCGAAAAACGACTTGTATCCACGTATAACGAACCGATACCGGATACGGCAACCATACCGCCATTACCCGAATCTCTGTAAACATATGACATTCCGTCAAAGCCCGAGGCAGTGCTGTAAACTTTTTTATTGTTATAAGGATCAGTTCTGTTAAACCAACGATAACCTGTACCGTTCGTATCGTAAGTAGGTTTAGTTAAAATGGGTTTTGGGTTGTATCCTCCGCCGTAGCCGTTTTTGGTATTACTGTGATCAGAAGTCGTATTTGAATTGGTTGCATAATAAATGTTCATGTTTTTATAAACATTTTCTTTTAAACCATGAATACCCCAAATAATGCTTGTAGCAGATTCACACTCACCTGAACTGTCTCGTCCGAGAGCCGCAGCAGCTACTGAACCGACATACGGACTGTAAACATACGATTTAGCCGTAACAGTCTTTTCAATGTTATCCTCAACATACGTTGCTGTCCATTTGATATAGCTTGACTTCGCCTCTGAAACCGAACCGCCGGAAATGTTTGCTGTCGTAACCGCTGACTGCGATGTGTTTACATATGAGTTAAAGGAGGTAACATTTCCTCCGCTCAAAGAAACACTCGACGCACCGCTCTGAGTGATCTTAACCTTGCTTGCGTTTTTATAATAGAAATATATATTACCTGTTGCATCGTTGTTAGCACTGTTTACGGTAGGTGTGCAAACGCCGTTGCTAAGCGATACCGCAGACATATCCGAATAATACTGGAATGTAGCTTTGCCCGGTGTAAGATAAATTACCTCGGGAACATAGAAATAAACATAATTATCAGTAGTCGTAGTCGAATTAACAATAGAGGTTTCTATCGCCTTAACGGAACCCGAAGCCGTTCCGCTCAAAGATGTAGTCTTCTTGGAATAAAGCTGCGGATTGCAAAGAGTTTCCGCTACCGACTTAAGCTCCGTATAATATGCCGAATAGCCGCTTGAATATGTTTTGTAATCAATATGGGAGTGCGAGGCATCATTGTAAACAGTACGAAGCGTCTGCTTATCGACTTTCTCTGTATAAAGACCGTTATAGTGGTGAACACCGATACTCTCGGTATATCCCAAGACATGCTTATATCCGTTATAGAACCATGTATCAAAGGTAACGAGTCCGGCTATAATCGAACCGTTAAACTTATAAAGACCCCTTGCAACGGAATAGCTGTCGTGGTCTGTATAGTTAGAAGTATCAACATCGCAATAAATTGTTCCGTCATATGCAATGCTTGTTGAACTGCCCTTGTCATATCTCTTAACGCTCTTGATAGAGTTAAGCTTGTTACCGTTACCGTCAAGGTCATGATAGAACTGTGCATAACCTGCGCTGAGGTAAGGGATCTGATTATAGTTTGTATATCTGGAGGTATCAACGACAATGTATGCCATTCCGAGGGTAATTCCCGATCCGATCACTCCGTCGCCCGTGTTGGTAATAGATACATTACCTGTAACCGTACCCGAATAGCTTAATGGAACAGAGATACTCGTCGTATCATAAAAAAGCTCATTTTTTCCTCTTGAGCCTCTGTTATAAACAAAGGTATTATAAGGAGTCTGGGAAGATGAGAAGTTGTTTTCGTTCAACGCCTGTCCGTCGCCGCCGGGAATGGTATAGTTATTCTCATTCTGAGCACGTCCGACAAACGATACAAGCGGAGCTGCCATAAGCTTATTCGCCGTTGTACCGAGGAACTGAGACTTTCTGTTACCGCCCGAATACTTCATCGCACCCGTGATAAATGACCATGAATGGTTCTCGGTCGGGTTTGATCCTGATTTAATATATCTCTGTGAGGTCGAAGTACCTGCCTGATCAAGAAGCGGAACATAAACGCCCGTATACATAAAGGCAAAATGGTATGCTCCGTCAACCTTGTAACGGAATACCCACTGAATGTAATATGTAGTTCCCGTTGCTGCGCCCGTAAGCGAACACTGGTTCGCATTAAGTGTAACGGAAATTGCTCCGCTTGCACTGCTTGCAATCGAGCTGAACGAGGTTGAAGTTGTCGCATTATAAGCAACCTTATTCTGCGTAACAGTAACATTGTTGATTTTAAGCGTTCCCGAAAAATCAACATCGTTTTCGCCGTTCTTGTAATAGACTCTGTTGACGCCGATGGCAATCTCTGTTGCGCCCTTGTAGTCAAATTCAAGTCTCGATGTTGCGTCATTCGTGCTTATCGCCTTGCCGGTCGCAGGATCATAGTTGCTGAAATACTGAAACGCACTGCTGCCGGGCTTGAGATAAGCAATCTCGGGCGCATACATAAACTGGCTCGAGAGTGAACCCTTCATCTTGTTGTTTTCTGTTACGGTGACCATCGCGTTCGATATCACGGAACCGATATCGAAGAAGCAGAAGGTCGTCAGAAGCATAGTGAGACACAGGATTACGCTCAATGTGCTCCTTCCGAACTTGGTAAGTTTTTTTATCATTCTTTTACCTCCCATACTGCGGCAAACTTGGTAATTTACTACATTTTTCAAGTTGTCAATTTGTGAAAACTGTCGCAAAAATATACTTTGCCAACTTTAATGGGAATTTTAGCATACATAATTATAGCGTTTCAACAATGTTCATTAACTTACATTTATTTTCAATTTTTTGTATATAAATTTTCAAATTATTTAATTATATTTACTGTATAATTCGACATAAAAACAATATTTTTGCCGCAATTTAGTTTTATATAAGAACTAACATTTTTTACCATAATTGCATAATTTTCAATACGGAAAATTGTTTAATTCTTATATAATATATTAACTGTAGCAATACAGTATTGTCCGCAAGGCATAGATGACAAAAATGCAAAAATGTAAAAAATAAAAGCTTTATATGCCGTCGATTACAGATGCAACGTCAAGATCTTCTCTTTGACATCAATTCGCCATTAATTCTTCCCGACGGTTCTTTTTGAGTTAAAAAGTAAAAAAAAGACGGCTTCTTAAAAGAAAAGCCATCTTTTTGCCGGCATCATAATGCTATGTACTCATGTTAAACACACTTATATTCTTTTGAATTTATAACGACCGCGATACCATTTTCAGCCTGACCGTCAAAATCGAAGCTCGGCATAAAATCAGACATATCTGTATTTTTCATGTTCTTTTCAAAGCAGAAATCAACGGATTTGCCGTTAACCAAAATCTTAACCTGACTCTTTCTCAGGAAAAAGAACACGGGCGACATCAGCTTTGCCTTGCCGTTTTCGGCATCGAGTTTGATATTCTTTGCCGAGAGAAGCTCTCTGCCGTTCAGGACAATGCTTATTTTACCTTCATCGCAAAGCACAATCGGATGACTGTTCGGGCGGCGCATAAGCCAATAAAAGCGCTGCAGCTCCGGCACGGACGGATGCAGAACGATTGTGTCCTCCTCAATTCTCGCAAGCAGTCGGTCAATTCGCATATCAGCCTTTTCCCATTCCTCGCCGTCGAGATGAACAGGTAAAAATTTCCCGTCCTTGAGCTTCCATCGGAAATCGTTGAACACGATGCCCTGATAATATGTCGGAGCAAAGCGTCCGAAGCTGTCAAAAAGCTGCTCGTAAAAATCCATTGACGTGTCAAATATATTTTCGGGTGAAAATTTCGTTGAAACAATGCTGTCCATGTTGTCACGGTTATATATATACTCGCCCTTGTCGCAAAAACCAATTTTCATTTTCGCTCTGAGTACCTCACAGCAGTATTTCTCGTCCTCATGGCGGAAATTCGGCGTTGTGTCAAAAAGAAGATTGTCCGCTCCCCTGTTCTTGATGCAAATATTTACATTCGTCTGCGTGATAAACCTGTTCTCCGGGTCGAGCAAATCATAAACACCGGTTTTCAGAAGCGTTCGATATCTGTAATGTGTAATAACGGGAACGCCGTTAAAGTATTGAATTATTTTATATGTTACAAGATCAACCTCGTCGTAAACCGTATCGAAAAAATCCGTCACAGATTTTACCGTGTCCGCTCTGAGCCTGTCATCGGAATCTAGAAAGAAAATATACTTTCCGTTCGCCCTCGTGAGAGCGTAATTTCTCGTTTTCGAAAGCCCCTCATTTTCCTTGGAATAAAGCACAACATTTTCATATTTATCGGCAAAGCCCTTGCAAATCGTTTTGCTGTTATCCGTCGAGCCGTCGTTAACGAGAAGGACTTCGATATTCTCAAAGCCGATCGTCTGCTCGGTCAGAGAAGCAAGACAGCTTTCAACAAATTTTTCAACATTATAGACGGGAATAATCACCGTCGCCTTGTATTCAGGCATTGAAGTCACCTCCGAGCCTGCTCTTGAAGAACGTGCAGAGCTTGTCCCTAAGAGCGCCGGGTTTCATGTGATATGCTTTGTAATAGAGGTAGGCAAAAAGGCACTGTTTGAGAACGACCTTGCCGAATTTTCCGAAATAAAAGCTGACAACCGCATCCTTTGCCTTTATAGGCATAACTACCTCGCTGTATTTTGTTTCCGTTCCGAGCCTGCGAAAATCCTCAACACTTATATCGGTCTTAAGAAGCTCGGCATCCCAGCCGTAAGCCTCCTTGAACCATGCGCAAACGGCATAGCTGCCCATGAACGGGAGCAAAACATTTTTGAGCATTTCAAAGCTTTCCTTCTGTTCGCACGACCCGAAAACCGACATCACGTTGCGGATATAAAAAAGCGTCACACGGTCGCTCGCCGTCTGAGAAAAAAGCCACGAATAATTCTCAAGGCTTGCAATGTCCTCGGCATCGGCCGAAGCCTCAGGCAGCCGCGTGATATTAAAAAGGCTTTCGTGAATCGGCGTGATCTCATCATATCGCGCATAGTCGGCTATCATGTTCATAATTGAAAATGCCGTGCCTCCTACAGGCAGGATTTGATTTTTTTGCACGGTTTCGGCATTCATAAGGCAGCAGAAATAGCCGTTCTTCGATGCAATCTCATCAAATAAAAAGTCAGCGGAGAAAAGGTTGCCGTCTGCCGAGGCACCGTTAAACACGCATACACCTCTTGCAAGTAATGCGACAAAAGCATCGTCAGCATAGGTTATACCGACATCGGAGAAGAGAATATAACCGCCCTGCGCGTCGGAGATCGCCTTTTTCAAAGCAACCGCCTTATCCTGCGCCGGAAAAACCTTGACCTTGGCAAGAATATCTTCACCGAGAGAGGCAAGCCTTTCGGGATCGATCCTGTCACAGATAAGAACCTCGACATCAACTCCCTGCGAAAAAACATTGTCCAACCAGCCTGCCAGTCTGCCCTCATCGGACACCTGAGGCAGAATTACACTTATATATGATTTATCCATTTAAATATCCCCTTGCATGAAAAATAATCAAAATATTATAAAAATAATTCTATCATAAACGGCAAAAAAAATCTACAATTCAATTCCAAAAAAACATCTTTGATACGAAAAAAATAACGTCTTTTTATGTTAAAAATTATACTTGACAAGCAGCCGTGATTATGATAATATAATATGCGTTGTGACGTGCTGCTATGGCTCAGGTGGTAGAGCACATCCTTGGTAAGGATGAGGTCACCGGTTCGAGTCCGGTTAGCAGCTCCAAAAGGCAGGTTTTTACCTGTCTTTTTGTTTTGTCCGAATTAAGCTGATTTTGCCCGAAACAACGTAAAATCAACGTTTTTGGCATTTTGCAGAAAAACCGACTTAAACCGAAATTAAACCAAAATTAAACCAAAATCAACCGTATTGCAGTCACTATTGCAGTCATTTTCACACCCCCATAAGCGCAAAAAATCCCCGAGCTACCACACAAGTGGTAGTTCGGGGATAAGTTTATTTTAGCAAGTTACCGTCAAATTACGGGCAAGTTAAAATACCTCATACCAGTCATCGGAAAGGATATCGGACTGAGAGGCGAGCCAGCCCGTGAGGACGGCAGTTCTGCCGGTGCTGTCATGTGTGAACATTCTAATTGAGCCGAGACAGTTCAATTCATTCTCACCATCTCCGAAGCACTCAAGAAGTCTTTCGTCACGGCACCACTCTCGCTTTACCATCGCCGGAGGAAGAAGCCAAATATACATTCCTTTGCCATTCCATCCGGTTCGTGCGACCTTTTTGCCTTCTTTGAGCTTACGGATCGCCTCACTGAAGCTGAATGTCTCATATTCCTTTCTGGCCGGATATTCTGCATTTTCTCCCGTAATTCTTCTCTCATATAGTAAAGCGGTACCTGATTTTGCACATAATCCGGGTACCGCTTTGCCATATATATATTATATAAATTTCCCTACAAATTTAATCTCCGCTTTTATTATGGATAATCATAATAAACAACGGTTTCCGAACCGGCAGTAAAGGTTACCTTCAGCCTGTAACTGGCAAGAACATTTATGAGTCGTTCTTCTTCCATTGTCAGGACCATTCCGGTTCTTGATGCGGTCCATGTTTCTATTGTCTGATATATGCCGCTCTTTTTCTTCTGCAATTCCATTTTGATGTGAAGGTACATTGAACCCTTGGCATGAAGGACCGCAGACGATACCGAGTTTACGCCCGAGATTTTCAGCGAGCATGAATTGGCCGAAATGTTTTCATATGCCGGCTCAACGATTTTTGTGTCGGGAGAATCCACGGTCAGTGCCATAGCGGCCGTGGAGCCGCACATTATCAGACACATAGCAACGCAAAGAATTTTTTTCAGAACTTTTCTTATCATATGATAAGCCTCCTTTAACAGTATTTGTATATATATGAGCTTTTCCCTGCTTTGTGACAAAAAATTTGCCGAATTTTTTCTTTTCTCTGTTTTACACAAAAAGCCTTTTTATAATTGTTAGTTTTCACCAATATGCCACGCGATTTCCTTCAGAACCTGACTTGAAATATTGCCGGAAACCGTGTATTGATATCCGTTTTTTTCCCAAATAATTCCGTATCCGTGCCGGGTTTCTCCATATTCAATATAGTCAATTCCATTTACTTGCGTTATTTTGCAGTCCTTGTATTCGGTATTGATGTTTATCCCTTCATTACAAGCTTTTTTGGTGACGGTAAAAAAATCTTTTCCTTTTACATATTCTTTTGAATGTTCATATTTATTATCGCTTTCAAAGCTCAAGGCAAACCCGCTTGGAATAAAGCCCAATTTAAAATTATCTACCATCTTGCTGTCCGACTGTTCAAACAGTACGGTTGAATGATCCGAAAAATTAAAGATATTATATTTATATTGTGCATACCCTATTGATCCTATTGCTAACATAACCAGTATTATCGCAGCGATAAGAAGTATTCTTAGTGGCCTCATGAACCCTATGATCTCTTTAGGTTTTTTGCAGATAATTGCAATTGAGTCTTTCACTTCCGATTCCGTGACAGTGTAACGTTTTATGTCGTCTATTCGCAGCAAACCGTCGCAACAAGCCATAATCAATTCAGTGTCAATCTGAGGTATGTTCTTTTTCAGCTCATCGTCTATAATTTGATTTAATTTTCTTTCCAGAGATCTCATGTTTTCTTCCATTATTTCAACCTCCCAATATATATGTCGAATTTTTTGATTTGTGACAAAAATTTTTAAAAAATTTTCAAAAAAAATCAGCAGGCACTTTTTTATGTGCCTGCTCAGCTGTTTTTTTATTCTATTTCTGCACCCATATCAAAGGCTTCTTTCAGTGCCGAATGACCGTTAATTGAGCCCGGAGCATTGACTCCTCCGGCGAAAACCTTTCCGGCAAGCTTGCATTTTTCGTAACAGACTATCCAACCCTCAAGCCCGTGAAGCGCGCGTTCGTCAACTCCGCTCCCGTCATCGGCGGCAGTTGACAGGAAATAGATGTCCCTGAATTTACAGTCACTCGAAAAAAGCGAATTTGCACGGTCAAGCAATGTTTTCATCTGACCGCTCATCTCATAATAATAAATCGGCGTTGCAAAAGCTATAACCTCGGCGTTTTTCATTTTTTCGGTAATTTCAAGCGCATCGTCACCGATTACGCAATGGCTGAGATTCTGACAGGCAAGACAGCCCTTGCAAAACGCTATATTCTTGCCCATGAGCGAAACGGTTTCAACCTCGTTGCCTGCGCTGAAAGCACCGTCGGCAAAAGCCTTTGCAAGTGCCTCGGAATTGCTGTTTTTTCGCAAGCTTGTACTTATAATAAGAACTTTTTTGGACATGATTTGTTCCTTCCTTTCGACATTGACATATATAATTCTTTGCTGTATAATGATTATATCATCTAAACTTAACTTTAGGTCAAGTGTTTTTTGAAAAATTGTGAGGTGTTTTTATGTACAGTATCGGTCAGGTTTCGGAAAAATTCAATTTGCCGGTTTCAACTCTTCGTTATTACGACAAGGAGGGTCTTCTGCCGAACATCGAGCGTTCCTCCGGCATACGCAAATTCAGTGACCGTGACCTTGAAACGCTCAATGTTATCGAGTGTCTTAAAAAGTCGGGTCTTGAAATCAAAGATATTCGTCAATTCATTCAGTGGTGTGCCGAAGGTAACGGAACATATTCCAAGCGACAGGAGCTTTTCATCAAGCAAAAGGAAAACGTTGAAAAAGAAATGAAACGTCTTGAAAAAACCCGTGCCATGCTTCAGTTCAAGTGCTGGTATTATGAACAGGCGATAAAGGACGGGAACGAGGATAATTTGAAGAAAATGCTTCCGGACAAGCTGCCGCCCGAGATACAGAAAATATACGATTTTGCACACGAATAAAAAGCGGGAGATTTAACATGAACAATAAACCTTACAGACTGGGAATTTTGGTCGGACGCTTTCAGACTCTCCATTCGGGACACGCCGACATGATAAACAGGGCGATTGAGCTTTGCGACAAGGTCGGAATCTTCGTCGGCTCGTCCAACGAATCCGGCACAAGCAAAAACCCATTTTCATACGAGACGAGAGAGGATATCCTCAAAACGGTTTTCGGTGAAAAAATATACGTCTACCCTCTCCCCGATATAGGCGTCGGCAACAATTCAACATGGGGAAATTACGTCCTGAAAAATGTCATTGACCGCTTCGGCGAAATGCCGGATCTGCTCATATCCGGCAAGGAGGCAAGACGAATAAGCTGGTTTGACAGTGTTGAGGGTGCTTCAATCGCTGAGCTTTATATTCCTAAATCAATTGATATTTCAGCAACGGAAATGAGAGATTTTCTCATAAATAACAATTTTGAAAGCTGGAAAAAATACACCGACCCAAAGCTTTGGTGCAAGTACGAGAATCTTCGTCAGGAAGTGCTTTTATCTAAGGACAATAACAAAACGCACAGTATATAAAAAACGCTGAGGCTTTACGTAAAAGTCTCAGCGTTATTCTTTTAATTATCAGTCGTTCTTCTGCCAATAGCCGTTGAGGAAGTCACCGATATCACGGATAGCCTGTGCGATCTCGTTCGGCTCGGGAAGCATAACGATTCTGAAGTGATCCGGCTCATGCCAGTCAAAACCCGAACCGGGAACGATGAATATGTGCTTCTCATGAAGAAGATCAAAAGCAAACTTCTTGTCATTTGTAATGTTGAACTTCTTTACGTCAAGCTTCGGGAACACATAGAACGCACCGTGGTTCTTGACAACCGAAAGTCCGTCAATCTTGTCGATTTCACGGATAACGGCCTCTCTCTGCTCATAAAGTCTGCCGCCCGGAACAAGCATAGCCTGTGTGCTTGCGTTGTCTTCAAGAGCTGCAGGAATAACGAGCTGAGTGAGAGCGTTGCCGCAAAGACGCATGGCGGCAATCTGGAATATACCCTCAACATAGTCGTCGGCCTTGCCCTTATAGCCGCTGATGCACATCCAGCCGCAGCGGAAACCGCAGACAATGTGTGACTTTGAAAGTCCGTTCATTGTGATAACCATTCTGTCGGGAGCGAGAGCGGCTGTCGAATAGTGCTCAACGCCGTCCATAACAAGTCTGTCGTAAATCTCATCTGAGAAAATGAGAAGATCGTTTTCACGGGCAACCTGAATAATGTCCTCAAGAACCTCCTTCGGGTAAACGGCACCGGTCGGGTTGTTCGGGTTGATGATAACAATAGCCTTTGTCTTGGAGGTTACCTTGCTTCTCATATCGTCGATATCGGGATACCAATTGTTTTCCTCGTTACACTTATAGAAAACGGGCTGACCGCCTGCGATATAAGTTGAGTTCGACCAAAGCGAATAGCTCGGCGAGGGCATAAGAACCTCGTCGCCCTTATTAAGAAGCGGAAGAAGCGCCATGAGAACAAGCTCGCTGACACCGTTACCGATATATATATCATCGGGAGTTATTCCCTGAACACCCTTGCTTTTGTGATAATTGCAAATTGCCTCACGGGCATCGGGCATACCTTTAAGATCACAGTATGCAACAGCCTTATCGGCATTGTTGAGGAGTGCATTTCTTACGCTGTCGGGCATTCCGAAGCCGAATGTGGCAGGGTTACCTGTGTTGAGACGAAGCACCTTAATGCCTTCCTTATTCATTCTCTGGCTTTCAAGATAAAGCGGACCTCTGATGTCGGAATGAACCGGCTGTAAATTTTCTGAACGTTTGATTTCCATAGCAAACTCCTATCCGCCGCTCAAATAGTGCGGCAATTTTTATCTCATACAATATAGCACAATTTAATGTATATTTCAAGAATAAAAACCAATAAAAATGAATAATATTGAATTTTAACAATAACATGCACAAAAAGCTGTTGAAAGGTGTATACTTTCACACAGCAAATAAAAGCTTTTACAACTTGAACAAATCATACCGTAATTTTTCGGTAAAAACGAACAAGAATAAGGTTGGCTCGAAAACATTTTGCTTCTATTAGGGCAATACTTCTTTTTTGTCTCAGACCGATGACGGGCATTATTCCTACGAAATTCGACATTTTTGATTCCATCGTATTCACTTTTCCCTTTTCTTTCAAAAAATAATCTCCCCTCGATCAAATCAAGGGGAGAATCGGCATAATTATTGTTCAACCGAAAACATTTTATTTTTCTCAGAATATGAAGCTCCAGAAGTCACCGAAGCCCTTTTTGCCGAAGATGAGAGTCAAAACCTTTGCGACTGCACCTAGAGCGGAAGTGAGAACCACCGTTGTCTTGTCCGGCTCCGATGCAGGCTTGTAGTCGCCTCTCATAAGTCCGTCGTAATCGAGCTGTTCCTTAACCTCTTCCGTTGCAAGGTCATACTTTGCAACAAGCTCAGCCATAATTGAACGCATATTCTCTGTAGTCTTGTTGTCGGTTTCCGGGTCGATTACCGTGTTTGCGATAACGGCGTTTGCGTCGGCAACTGCCTTTCTGAGTGCCGCATCATCCTCAGCCGAGAGAACACCAAGCTTGAATACCTGCTCCGCATCACCGAGATAACGGTTCAGCTTCTTGAGGTTTCTCACATTATTGAACTGCGGATAAGTATCCTTGCAATCATCGATGCTCTTCACCTTGTTCATTGCAATATCATAAGCAAGGTTGAGAGCTATGTTGTTGTTTGTAAGCTCGTGATACTGCTTATTGAAGTACCATGTCGTCTTTTCGAAATAAGCCGTTGAGGTGTCGATAGATCCGTCGGGAGAAACATGGTGAGACGGGTCTGCGATATATTCGTCGCTGAATGATGTGCCCGCCGGAACATATGATGTACCCGGAGCCGTTGACGAGATCTCGATAACCTCATCGGAGTTCGTTGTATCCTGAGTTTCAAAGAACTTGAAGAATCCGAAATCTCCGCTGCCGCCGCCGAAGCCGAGGTTATAGCCTGCGATGAAGTAAAGCTCTGTGCCGAACTTCTCCTGCTGATATTCAAGTCTTTCCTTGACTTCACGCTGAGCCTTTGCGTAGCTGTCTGCCTGAGCCTTTGTCTCTGCATGCTCCTCGCCCTGAAGATACTTATCTGCAAACTCCTCGTATCTGTCGGGAGGGCAGAGAGAAATAAGCGATGTGTTCGGTACGATAAGCGTCTTAACAAAAGCGGAAATTATGTCATAAAGAAGGTTGTCCACTTCCTGCTTCGGAAGAATTCTTGCTGCAATATTGATTAGCGAGCCGGTCATAGCGTCAACACCGATCTGCTGAATAGCGTCGGTATAAACCAAATCGGGAGCGTTCTCGTCAAAGTCTGCAAGCATGAGGTCGGCAAAAACGCTGCTGCCCTGCCATGCGCCTACGACGCTGATTATCTTCTCAACTCTGCCTGCATCGGGATAGAGATTGAGATAGTTGTTTACAACGCTTGCTCCCATGCTCATCGGAACAAGGATGACCTTATCCGAGCCTGTCTGCGGAAGAACAACATTCTCTATGTAATCATTAAGACCCTGTGCATTCTCAAATGTGTTTGAGAAAATCGAGTAGTTGTAGCAATAAACATTGTCCTCGCCTATCTCGTCAACGAGAGCCTGACAGGGAATACGTCTGTTAAAAATTCCTCTTGCGTCCTCGTTGTATCCCGAAATCGGGCACGGATAGTTAGGTGTTACAACGTTGTTAACGAACGAGCCGTCGGCATTTCTGAGATGGTCAACAAAGAGAACCTCAAGTGCTCCCTTGATCGTGCTCTCGGAAACGACGTCACGCTGAACCGCAATTGTTACAATAAGGCCCGCAACAAGACGAATCATCTTGACCCAATCAATAATTGAGTAGCTTGCAAAGTCCGTGTTGACATGGAGCATATTCCAGCTTGCGATCTGCTTGCCCTCGTCATCATATTTGTATGTCTGCGACTGGCCGATACCCGGAATAAAAACGACCGGTGTAACATCGTCCTTTGCGTTCGCCGTTATGGCAACAGCCGACATGGTGAAAACCATAATCACGCAAAGAATTACGGAAATGATCTTCTTTGAAAGTTTCATAAAATAACCTCCGTTATATTTTATCAAGATAATAATAACAAATATATCGAATAAAATCAATATACAATTAAAATTTTATGCAACATTATGCAAAAATCTTAATTGTAAATATTTTACAAAATATCGAATATCTCCGTTATGCAGCTTATCGTGTAGGTTGCATCGCTTACGGTTTTTTGATTTTTTCTGTTCACCCAGCAGGAGTCAAGTCCGCTGTTTTCGGCGCCTGCAATATCCGAAGAAAGAGAATCGCCGACGACGAGAATTTTCGTCTTGTCCTTTTCTTCGATGTGCTCCAGAACGTAGTCGAAATATTCTTTCTGCGGTTTATTGAAGCCGATCTCTTCGGAAATAAAAACGTCCTTGATATATTTCATAATCGGCGAGCCGCTGAGCCTGCCGTTCTGAACGATTTTTGTTCCGTTCGTCACAAGATAGAGCGAATAATTTCCGCTGAGCTTTTTACATGTTTCAAGCGCGCCGTCGAGAATAAAACTCGCCTGCGACAGAAATTGCATATAGGAGAGATTTGCTTCGTCCGTGTCCGCCGTCACACCTGTTTTTTTAAAAAAATCGTCAAATCTTTCACGGAAAAGCTGAGGTCTCGTCAGCTCTCCCCTCTCAAGCTTTTTCCATTTTTCATCGTTGATTTTTGAATAAAGCCGACGGTTCTCCTCAGTCACGGGGATATTATATTTCTCCATCAGCTTGTCTATTGCGAATTTTTCGGATTTTGAGAAGTCGAAAAGCGTTTCGTCAAGGTCAAGAAGCAGCGTTGTGTATTTCATTCAGTCATTCCTTTCGCTTTGATATCCTTAATAATTCTACTCTTTTCCAAGCCGAAAATCAACAATTTAAACAATCTGTAAAAATTTTAACAATCTTTCCCGTTTCAGGTTGAAAAATAAACGGGCATTATAGTATAATATCGTAAGAAAATATTGGAGGCAGATAAACATGGAAATTGATATGTCAAACATCACTTCACCCGAACTTTTGCAAGAAGAAGTTGAAAAGATGAACTCCTTCGGCGTCCGTCTGACCGGCACAAAGGCTCAGAGAAACTTTATAAAATACCTCAAAAGCCGTATACACGACATGGGCATTGAAACCTTCTCCGACCCGAGCCGCTTCATGCGCTGGGAGGAGACAAACAAAAAGCTTGTAATTAAAGACTTGGATGAGGAGTTTGAGGTTCCTATTTCTTCGGCGTTTCCATATTCGGGCAGAACTCCCGCCGAGGGCATAACGGCACAGATGACGCTTGTTAGAGAAAAGCATGTCGGCTATCTCAACGCAACAGATAAAATCGCCGTTGTTGAGGTCGATGAGCTTGACTTTTTGCCAAGTGAAATTGCTTTCAACGAGCGTGAAAGAAGCATTCCCGATGGGCTAAGACTTCCGAGCCACTATAACGGACCCGTTGCAACGGCATTTGTCAACTTCCCGTTTCTCAAAATGGCGAAGCTGGCAGGCGCAAAGGGCGTTATCTGCATTTGGAAAGGCATAAATGACGACTGCATCGAGGGTCAGTATCTTCCGTTCATTCTCGACTATCAGGGAATTCCCGCCGTTTGGGTCAACTCAAAGAACGGCAAAAAGGTCATTGAGGAGGCCGAAAAGGGTGCATTTGCAACGCTCACCCTTGAGGGCATAATTGACGAATATGCAAAGACAGAATCCTTCTGGTGTGTGCTTGACGGCGAAGAAGAGGGCGAAAGCGTTATCATCAACACCCACACCGACGGTACAAACTGCATTGAAGAAAACGGTCCTATCGCAATGCTTGCCATGATAAAATATCTCAAAGATAAGCCTCTCAAGAGGACGCATATTTTTGTATTTGTCACAGGTCATTTCAGACTGCCGAATTTCAAGAACCTTGACGGCGGCGGAGTTCAGGCAACATCAAAATGGCTGACCGCTCACAGAAGCCACTGGGACGGCAAGGAGGGTCACCTCAAGGCGGTTGCCGGACTTTCCGTTGAGCACCTCGGCTGCAAAATGTGGAAAACCGATGAGAACGGCGAATACAGGCAGACCGGTGACGTTGAAACCGAAATCGTCTACACAGGCAACAAGGTCATGGACAACATCTATTTCAAGTCGCTTGAGGATCGTAAAAAGGTCTATACACTCACGCTCAGAGGACATAATCTTCTTCACTTCGGCGAGGGACAGCCGCTCTTCAACTGCGGGATTCCAGAGATTGCTCTGGTTACCGCTCCCGACTGTCTTTGTGTTATCAGCGATAACCACGAGATGGATAAATTCGACGCCGAGCTCATGTATGAGCAGACGGTATCGTTCATCAAAATGGCTCTCATGATCGACAGCCTCACCGCTCAGGAAATAGGCCCCTGCGACGGATACTCGGCCATTGCGACAAAGAAAATGGTTGAGGACGGCACAGCTAAAATCAAAGAGGTTGCCGCAAAGGTCAAGGATATTCTTCCTTTCTGATTTTAAGGCAGCACCGCACAATTGCATCAAAAAAGCTCCGAGGTCAAAAACTTCGGAGCTTAATTTTTATTTTAATTCAATTAAATCAATACCAGAGGAAGCCTAAGAGCACGATCATGATGATCCACTGCCACCATGCGTAGCTTACGGTTACCTTACATTCCGCCGCTGCTTTGCCGTCGGTGCTTTTGGCAGTAATCGTAGCCGTACCCTTACCCGTCATTTTTACGTTGCCGCTGTCGTCAACGGTCGCAACCTTGGTGTTCGAGGATTCCCACTTGATCTGCTTTGCGTCATAGCTTGACTCAAAATCAATCTTTTTAGTCTGCTTGTAGTTTGCGCTGATTGATTCTGTCTTGAAATCTATGTATCCCGTGATAAGCTTAACCCGTGAGGTCATATCAACATTCGTGCTTCCCGAGGTCAGAACGCAGCTTGAAAATGTTGCGCCGTAATCGGACGTTGTAACGTTCTTTGAGCTTTTTGCAAAGGTTATTTCATAAAGCGGAATTGCCTTTGAAATTGTCTTTGTCGAAGCGAACGAAATCATTTTTGTGTCGGTATTGTTTGCCATTGAAACGATTCCGTTGCTGTCCTCAATGCTGTACTTTAAATCTCTGAGCTCGCTCGTTATCGCAATGCTCTTGCATGCACCTATCGGGCCGGAGACGTTGAACTGAATATCAAATGAATTTACGCTTCCGCTTGCAAGCGACAGCACGAATACAACGGATGAGCTCGACTGACTCTTTATTTTTAATTTAAACTCGGGTGCGGCGGGTGCGGCAGAAACCGAAACCGCGAAAATGCCGATCACCATTACAACAGCTAAAACGACCGCAGATATTTTTTTAAGCATTTTCATAATCAAAATGTTCCCCTTTCTGAGGCTTTTTATTTTCGGATTTACAAAACCCTTATTTTAATTTTAACGGCTTAATATAAATATGTCAATATTTATTTTATTTTTTCTGTACAAATTATATTCTCTTTGATATAATATAGGCGTATATTTTCATATTGAAAGTGTGGTTTTATGAAGCTTCTTGCCATAGGAGATGTTGTCAGCGACGGCGGCTGCCGAGCGCTCTCAAGGCTTCTCCCGAAAATCAAAAGGCAATATAATATTGACGTGTGCATAGCGAACGGTGAAAACTCCGCAAAGGGTAACGGCATACTTCCAAGCTCGGCGGAAATTCTTTTTTCCTCGGGCGTTGACATGATAACAACAGGCAACCATGTCTTTCGCCGCCGTGAAGCATCGGATTTTCTTGACGAAAACGAATTTTGTCTGAGACCTTACAATATGCACCCCTCCTGCCCCGGAAAAGGCACGGGAATAATTGACATGGGCAGGTATCGCATAGGAGTCATCAATCTCATGGGCAGTGCTTTTTTCAATGCAAACTATGCCAATCCGTTTGACAGTCTCGACAGAGCGATTGAGGAAATCAAGGATTGCAAAATAAAAATTGTTGATTTTCACGCCGAAGCTACGGGGGAAAAAAGAGCCCTCGGCTTCTATGCCGACGGACGCGTTTCCGCCTTTTTCGGCACCCATACCCATGTCAGAACCGCCGACGCTCAGATACTTCCGCAGGGCACAGGTTATATAACCGACCTCGGAATGTGCGGCAGTGAAGATTCCGTACTCGGGATTGAGACGGATTGCATAATCCGTGCTCTCAAAACGGGTATGCCGACGCTTTTTCAAGCCAAGGAGGATAAAATTCTTTTAAACGGCTGTATATTTGAAATCGACGAAGCAACGGGAAAAACCGTTTCGGTTGAAGCAATAGATAAAAGGGAGTAATACCATGTTTAAATACACCAAAAGAATAATCGCCGCTTTTGTATGCCTGACGGTTCTTTTCTCGCTCTGCGGCTGCGGCGGTAAATCCGTAATGGACACAATTTCGAATCTCGGAAAGGATAAGGAGCCCGAGCCTATTGACGAGATCGGCTTCACCGTTCCTTATATACGCACGGATTCTCTTGACCCCTATAAGCTGACAAATTCCATGAATAAATACATTTCGGGTCTGATTTACGATTCGCTTTTCAAGGTTGACGAGACCTTTAAAGAGACCGCCGTAATCGCCGAGTCATACACCGTTGCGGACAAAAAGCTCACCGTAAAAATCAAGAACGGTCTCAAATTCACGGACGGCACACCCCTCACGGCAAACGATGTTGTCTATTCATTCAATCAGGCAAAAGCGAGCGTAACATACGCCGCCTATCTTGAAAACATAGACTCGGCGTCAACCGACAGCACTTATACCGCTGCTTTCACGCTCAGGAATACCGACAAATCCGAGGCGGCAAACCTCATTTTTCCGATTGTCAAAAAAGGTTCCTACGACAAAACAGCAAGCGAGGATATACAAACCGACAGCGACGATGAAGAAAGCACAACGACGGCTTCCGGCGGCGGATATACATCAAAAATTCCCGTCGGCAGCGGACGCTATACCTTTGTCACCAACAGCGAAAGCAAATACCTTCAATATAATAAGTCCCGTCTGGGCGGATACAATCCGAAATATGCAAAAATCGGTCTCATTGATATTTCCGCATCCGAATCTTTCAGCAGCCTTTTCGAGCTGAATAAAATTGACTTTTACTGCGATAATTTTGATAGCGGAAAATACACCAAGTTTACAAAAATAAGCAACAATATTGAGCTTACCAATCTTGTATATCTCGGCATCAATTCTCAAGACAGCGTTCTTTCCGAGCCAAAGGTCCGCCGTGCAATTTCTCTTGCTCTCAACAGAGCCGAGCTTGCCTCCGACGCCTTTGCGGGCTGCGCCGTCGCTTCGGCTCTCCCCTTCCACCCGTCATATTACAAGCTCAAGGGCTGCACTCTGCCGACTTTAAATCAAAAAACGGACAGTGCAATTGAGCTTCTTGAGGACGTAGGATATTCAAAAATCAACGATTCCGGTGCAAGATATAACGAGAATAAAGTCATGGATCTGACCCTGCTTGTAAACAGCGAAAATGATTTTCGCCGTTCTCTTGCACGCGGAATTCAGCAAGCGCTCGAAAAAATCGGCATCAAGGTCACTATCAGAGAAGCCTCCTATTCCGACTACGCTTCTTCGATATCAAGTGACAGCTTCGATATGTATATCGGAGAAACAGAGCTTCCGAACAGCTTCGGTCTCTCGAGATTTTTCTCGACCGACGGCGGACTCAGATACGGTATTTCCGAAAAAAGCGAAACGGCAAGAATTTATAACAAATACCTCGGCGGACAGGCGGATATGCAAAAGCTTATCGGCACGTTTTCCGACGAGCTTCCGTTTATCCCCATTGCATTCAGGCAGGGCATCACCGTCAGCTCTGATAAAATAACGAGCGAAATCAAGACAGTTCCCGGCGACTGCTTTGCCAATATCGACGAATGGACGGCGTAGTGATGGACAGAACCACCAATATACAATATTTAAAGGGAGTCGGTGAAAAAAGAGCCAAGCTTTTAGGGAAGCTCGGGATTTTCACCGTCGGCGATCTTCTGCGCTATTATCCGAGAGAATACACAGACTGGAGCAAGGTGACGAGCATCGCCGCCGCTCCGTTTGATGAGCCGTGCTGTGTTAAAGCGACCGTTGACCACAAGCCGAAGGGAGCCAAGGTCAGCAAGGGAATGACGATTTACAAAACCGTTGTGACCGACGGCGAGTCGCTTATGAACATCACGATTTTCAACAGCAAGTACACCGCCGAAGCCCTCGAAGCGGGCGAAGAATATCTCTTCTACGGAAAAGTCGGCGGAAATTTCCACCGACGCGAAATGTCCTCACCGCTGATTGAAAAAGCTTCAAGCGGTGAAAGGATTCATTCAATATACCACCTGACGGCAGGCGTCAATTCAAAATATATCGAAAAGCTTATACGTCAGGTATTTTCCTCCGGCAACGATTATTTTACAGATTGTCTGCCGCAGTCGCTCAGAGATAAGCTCTGCCTTATGGAGATTAACAAGGCAATTCACGAGCTTCACCTGCCGACAAACGAGGATATGCTTCACGAGGCACGGCGAAGAATTATTTTTGAGGAGCTTTTTATTTTCCAGCTCGGCTTAATGAAGCTGAAGGGCAACAGGAAAGAAACAACACCGGTTACCGTCACACAGGATTATACCGACGAATTTAAACGTCTTTTGCCTTTCAGACTTACGGGAGCGCAGAACCGTGCCGTCAGCGAAAGTATAAGTCAGATGACAAGCGGGATAACGATGAACCGCCTTTTGCAGGGCGATGTCGGCTCAGGCAAGACTGCCGTCGCCGCCGCACTGATTTATACCGTTGTCAAGAACGGATACCAATGCGCATTCATGGCGCCGACGGAAATTCTCGCTCAACAGCATTTCAGAACATGCCAAAACTTTTTTAAAGATACAAACATTCATGCCGAGCTGCTGACAGGCTCGGTCACGGCAGCAAACAAACGGGCGATTAAAGAGCGCCTGAAAAGCGGTGAAACCAGGCTTATAATCGGCACCCATGCGCTGATTCAGGACGATGTCGAGTTCAGTGCCCTCGGTCTTGTCATAACAGACGAACAGCACCGCTTCGGCGTTAAGCACAGAGCGGCACTGAGCAAAAAAGGAGACAAGCCGCATACACTGGTCATGTCGGCAACACCCATTCCGAGGACACTTGCCCTCATGCTCTACGGCGATTTGGATGTCTCCGTGCTCGATGAGCTTCCTCCGGGCAGACAGCCGATTGAGACATATTACGTCACAGGTAAGCTCCGCGCAAGAGCCTTCGGCTATGTCAAGAAGCACCTCGATGAGGGTCGGCAAGGCTATATCGTGTGTCCCCTTGTTGAGGAGGGTGACGAGGATATCGCCGCCGCCGAGAGCTATGCGGAAAATCTTTCAAAAGGTTTTTTTAACGGCTACGAGGTCGGACTGCTCCACGGAAAGATGAAGTCGAAGCAAAAGGACGAGGTAATGTCACGCTTTGTTTCGGGTGAGGTCAAGCTGCTCATTGCCACAACGGTCATCGAGGTCGGCGTTGATGTGCCGAATGCCGTCATTATGGTTATCGAAAACGCCGAACGGTTCGGTCTTTCGCAGCTTCATCAGCTCAGAGGACGAATCGGCAGAGGGCAGTATAAATCAACCTGTATTCTTATCTCAGACGCAAAAACCGACAGCGCAAAAAAGCGCATGGAGATAATGACAAAAACGACCGACGGCTTTAAGATTGCCGACGAGGACTTGAAAATGCGAGGACCGGGCGATTTCTTCGGAGCACGTCAGCACGGACTGCCGAACATGAAAATGGCATCGCTGACCGACTCGGCATTATTAACCGAGGCTCACCGCTTTGCGCAGGAGATTTTGTCAGACGACCTCAATCTTCAAAAGGCCGAGAACAGGAACCTGAATGCCGCAATTTATGAGCTGTTCAATTCGGAATATATAATGAACTGACAGGATTAAATCTTGCTTGCTGCCGGGTGCCGATGTGTAAAAAATTCACCGAAACCTATTCCGATAAATAATGATAAAACGGAACTTATGCATAAATATGCGTTGGTTCCGTTTGTTTTAAGTATTCGCTGATAAAAACAAAGCCGATTTGGTGAAAAAATATGCAAAAAATCGTTCTGTTAACAGTTTATTTGTTTTTCAATTCTTGACTTTATAATACATAATATAGTATAATAATCTGAAAATATATTGGTGGTGAAGCTATGAATTCGTATATCAATCCCCTTACAAATCAAACTACACAGTCTTTGGTTGAAGAACTTAACAAAAGCTATCAGATAAATCCCGATTATTTCAATCGTTTCAATGTTAAAAGAGGCCTGCGTAATTCCGACGGAACGGGCGTCATGGCAGGCATTACAAAAATCAGCTCTGTTGACGGCTACTACATAGATGACGGTGAAAGAGTACCTAAGGAAGGTCATCTCTATTTCCGCGGCTTTGACATGCAGGAAATAGTAAAGCATTGCCGTGAGGAAAACCGCTTCGGCTTTGAGGAGGTCGCATGGCTGCTCATTTTCGGCTCTCTTCCGACAACCGAGCAGCTCACACGCTTCAAGGATATTCTCGCCGTAAGCCGTAATCTTCCCGAGGATTTCATCGAGGACACGATGATGAAAGCCCCTTCGCCGAACATTATGAATAAAATCACGAGAACAATTCTTGCACTTTATTCATATGACGAGTCGCCCGATGATACTTCGCTTGAAAACGTTGTACGTCAATCGATTCAGCTTGTCGGTCAGCTCCCCGTTATCATGGCTTATGCCTATCAGGTAAAGCGCCGTCATTATCTCAAAAAGAGTATGTATATCCATCCGGCAAAGCCCGACCAGTCAACGGCCGAAACAATTCTCCGTTCGATTCGCTCGGACAAGACTTTCACGGATGACGAGGCGAAGCTTCTTGACCTTTGCCTTATGGTTCATGCCGAGCACGGCGGCGGTAACAACTCGACCTTTGCAACAAGAGTTCTTACCTCCAGCGGAACGGATACCTATGCCGCCATTGCCGCCGGTATGGGTTCCCTGAAAGGACCGAAGCACGGCGGCGCAAACATCAAGGCTGCCGAAATGATAAGATTCATTCAGAACGGTGTTTCCGACCCGACGGACGATGGTCAGATTGCCGACTATCTTGCAAAAATTATCAGAAAGGAAGCCGGCGACCATTCGGGTCTTATTTACGGAATGGGTCATGCCGTTTACACGCTTTCCGATCCCCGTGCCGTTATTCTCAAGGAAGAGGCTCGCAAATACGCCGAAAAAACCGGCAACACGGAAAAATTCAATCTCATTGATGCCGTTGAGCGCCTAACTCCCGAAGTATTCCTCAAAGAGAAGGGCAATAAAAAGCCGATTTGCGCCAACGTTGACCTCTATTCGGGCTTTATTTACGAGATGCTTCGTATCCCCGAGGATCTTTACACTCCGCTTTTCACGACCGCAAGAATCGCAGGCTGGACGGCTCACCGTCTTGAGGAGCTTGCAACAGGCGGCAGAATTATCCGTCCGGCCTATAAGAGCGTAATGGCAAGAAGAAAATACGTCACTATCAACAACCGAATTGCTAAATATGCTCCCGACCAGGGATATGTACCTTATGAAGAAAGAATTATTCAGGGGGAATAAAAAATGAAAAGTAAAAGTGATGTAATTTACAAGCTTCCGCTTTTGGTTTCTCTTTGCGCACTGCTTGTTGCGGTGCCGCTGAGGGTTTATCAGTATTTCAAGGTCCTTGAACCCGAAACGGGCTTCTACTCCACGATCGATTTCTCGGTCTATATTATCTATGCCCTGCTCGGAATCGCAGTGATTACCGCAATTGTCATCCCGCTTATCAACAGGAAAAAAATGATAACTGTTGCATCGGTCAAAAAATCGCCTGTTTTTCTTGTTCTCTCGCTGATTCTTGCCGTTACGATAATCATTGACTCGGCAGGTCAGCTTATGAGCTACTTTGACCTTTATGACGCCGCCGCTTCCTCCGGCTCAACAATTGCCGAATACGTCAAGAAGCAGGGAGGAACACTTCTTCTTCTCCAGGCTGTTTCGGGTGCAATTGCCGCCGTTTACTTCTTTGTCTCCGGCCTTTCGGTCAGTCTCGGAAATTCCGACGGCTCCAAGCTCAAGCTTCTCGGTCTGACTCCCGTTCTCTGGTGCATTTTCAGACTTCTCTACAAGTTCAAGAGAACTATAAGCTTTATCAATGTCTCGGATCTTCTGCTTGAACTTTTTGAAATCGTATTTCTCATGCTTTTCTTCTTTGCATTGGCTCAGACCGTTGCGAGAATTGACGTAAAAACCATCTTTTGGAAGATTTTTGCCTACGGAATTCCTGCCGCAATGTTTGCTCTGATGTGCTTCCTGCCGAGATTCATTCTCATGGTAACCGGCAAATCCGAGCTTCTCAACGATCACTACGGCGTTTCCTACAGTGACCTCGGCGCGGCAGCTTATATAATCTACAATCTTCTTTCGAGAGCCAAGGCTCAAACGAGTGAACCGGAGGAATAATCGGGGTAGTTTATGTTTCTTGACAATTTTATTATTGCGGCACGTCAGGTAGGCATACTGTATGTCATGGTGCTTGTCGGAGTTGTCTGCGACAGAATAGGTTTGTTCACCGAGAAAATGGGAAAAGCCTGCACCGACTTGCTTTTCTATATAATAACACCAAGCGTTATTATCAACTCGTTCTTCACACGGGAGTTCACCAAGGACAGCGGAATGAGGCTTTTGATTGCCGTCGGATGCGGATTCCTCATGCATTTTATAGCGATTGCAATTAACACTCCTTTGTTTTCCAAGGGTGACCGTGACGAAAACTGCGTATACAAATACGGCGCAATTTACGGCAATGTAGGCTACATGACCCTGCCGCTGACCGAAGCGCTGCTCGGCAGTGAGGGTGTGTTTTATTGCTCGGCTGTCGTTATGGCATTCAACGCCGTTTCTTTTACCCACGGCGTTTTCATGATGGATAAGGGTAAGGGCTTTGACGCAAAAAAACTGATTCTCAACCCGGGCGTTATCGCAATGCTCATAGGTTTACCTTTTTTTCTGTTCAAGGTTCCTCTTCCGGAGCTTGTAACAAAACCGGTCGATTTTATAGCGAACACTCAGACGCCTTTTGCAATGATTATTTTCGGCACATTTCTTTCGCATACTCGGCTCAAAAGTCTTTTAAAACACAAGAAGATTTTTCTTGTAGCTCTGTCAAAGCTGATAGTTTTGCCGGCTGTCATGATAGCGATATACAAACTCATCGGTCTCGGCGGAACGCTTTTGACAGCACTTGCGATATCCTCGTGTGCTCCGTCGGCTAACAACACTGTCCTGTTCTCCGCCAAATACGGCAATGACACAGGGCTTGCATCGCAGCTTGTCGCAACGGTAAGCTTCATGTCGATAATAACAATGCCTTTAATAATTGCGGCAGTTGAAACCGTCGCATAGGATTTGATAATATGATAAATGATATCATTTCTGCAATTTCTCCTGTTTACGGCTTCTGTGATTTTGAACCGTTTCGGAACAAACTTATTAACTGCCGTGCAAAAGGCAGACTTCCCGAGAATGCCAAAAGCATTATAGTCATGCTTTTCCCCTATTATCTCGGCGAGGAAGAATACAAAAACATCAACATCTCGCGCTACGCCGTCGTCAAGGACTATCACCTTGCGATCAATTCGGCTGTCGGGAGCGTACTTGAAAAACTTCGCGAAACCTATCCCGATGAGCAATTCGTTTTTTTCACCGACAATTCACCGATTCCCGAGGTGCAGGCGGCTATGGATGCCGGCTTGGGCGTTAAGGGAAAAAACAGGCTTCTCATCAATAAAGACTACGGCTCATGGTTCTTCATTTCGGAAATAGTCACAACATTGCGGCTGCCTGCGGCGGAGATAAAAGAAACGGAATGTCTCGGCTGCGGAAAATGTATCTCCGCCTGCCCGACTCATGCACTGAGCGAAAGCGGCTTCAATAAAGAGCTTTGCCTCTCGGACATAACTCAGCGCAAGGGTGAGCTGACACCCGAGCAGAAAAAAATAATTAAAGAAACGGGATGTGCCTGGGGCTGCGATATCTGCCAAACGGTGTGCCCGATGAATAAAAAAGTAATAATTGATCCCGCTGAAGTTTTTCTTGACGGAATAGAAACGACGGCAAGAACAGATAATATTTCCGACAGAGCCTACGCATGGCGCGGCGAAAAGGTCATAAAAAGAAACCTTGATATTATCAGCGGGCAGTGAAAGTCTGATAAAAATTTCTTTCGGTGCAGAAGCCTTGGTAAATTTCTTCTCACCTTAGATATGAAATAAATACTGAATTGGCTTAAAAGGCAATAAATCATATATCTTTTTACCAAACACAACAGGAGGTAAACCATGAAACTTTTAATCGCAGTCATCAACAGCGACGATTCGCATATTGTTCTCGACGAGATAACGAAGGCAGGCTTCTATGCAACTAAGCTTTCCACGACGGGCGGCTTTCTCCGTGCCGGCAACCTCACGCTTCTCATGGGCGTTGAGGACGAAAAGGTAGACGAGCTTCTTGAAATTCTCAGAACCAACTGTCGCAAGCGCGAGGAGCTGACACCGGTCGTTCCGACATACTCCTCGGGCCTTGTAAATGCAATCCCGGTCAAAATCACCGTCGGCGGAGCAACCGTTTTCGTTCTCGATGTTGACCAATTCTATAAAATGTGATGATTAACCTTAACGACATCGGAATCCAAAACAGTCTTGCAGAAAATCTTGCAGGACTAATAAAGAACGGGCGTCTGCCGCATGCTATAATGCTTCGAGGCGGCAGTGAGACTCTGCGTCAAAAGCTTTCGCTCTTTCTCGCTGAAGCATTTGTTTGTGAGGGCGATGCAAAACCGTGCGGCAAATGTTCTCACTGTGTTAAGGCTCAGAACGGAAATCATCCCGACGTTATAACCGCTGACCCTTCGGCGCAGGGCGAAAAGATGTTCAAAATCGCACTTGTGCGTGAAATTAAAGATGATGCCTACATTATCCCGAATGAAGCAAGAAGCAAGGTATATATTCTCCGCTCGGCGGATAAAATGAACATTCAGGCGCAGAATGCGCTTTTGAAGCTCATTGAGGAGCCACCGGAGTATGCGAGATTTATTCTCGAATGTGATTCCTCTGCAGCAATGCTTGAAACAATCATGTCAAGGGTTACTCTCTTTGACCTCGGCGCAGACAATGATGAGATATCCGACGAACTGAGAAAAAAAGCGGACGATACTGCCGCAAAGTTAGCCTCCGCTATTCTCAAACCGACAGAGTGTGAATTCATGAAAATCACGGCTGAATTTGAAAAGGACAAAAATCTTTTTGAGCCTACCCTCCCCGCCCTACAGCTCATTTTCCGTGACGCAGTTGTTATCAAGGCCGGCAGTAATATCACTCTTTCCGACCATTCGGACATCAGCCGCCTGGCGGCATCAAAGCTGACGCTGAATTCACTGATGAAAATGACCCGTGAAATTGACAATTTCAGGGAAAGTATAAACAGAAACGCTAATAAAAATTTACTGATCACCCGATTTTGTGCAGTCATGCGCAGCTCGGCGTACAACAGGTAGTTTTATTATTTTTATTATATAGATACTCTACATAAGGAGGTTTAATATGTCAGAGGTTGTTGGAATCCGATTTAAAGAAGTCGGAAAAATATATTATTTCGACCCCATCGGATTTAAGCTCAATAAGGGTGACCGAGCTATCGTCGAAACCATAAGAGGCCTTGAGTGCGGCGAAGTCGCTCAGGCAAACAAGGACGTAAACGATGACGAGATCGTCAAACCGCTCAAGCCCATTGTCCGTGTTGCAACGGCGGAGGATCTCAAGGTCGTTGAAAGAAACAAAAAGAAGGAAAAAGAAGCGTTCGACATCTGTCTTAAAAAGATCGCTCTGCACGGTCTTGATATGAAGCTTATTGACGTTGAATATACATTCGATTCAAGCAAGGTGATTTTCTACTTCACCTCGGATGGACGTGTTGACTTCCGTGAGCTTGTTAAGGATCTTGCAAGCGTATTCAGAATAAGAATCGAGCTTCGTCAGATAGGTGTCAGAGACGAATCGAAGATGAAGGGCGGTCTCGGAATGTGCGGCAGACCCTTCTGCTGCAACAGCTTTCTCGGTGACTTCCAGCCCGTTTCGATAAAAATGGCAAAGGAGCAGGGTCTTTCCCTCAACCCGACCAAGATAAGCGGAACCTGCGGCAGACTTATGTGCTGTCTTAAATACGAGCAGGAATCGTACGAGCATTTGCTCAGGGTAACTCCCAAGGTCGGCGCAATCGTTGACACAAGCTCAGGCAGAGGAACAGTTGTCGAAACCGATCTGCTCAAAGGAATGCTCAAGGTTCGCCTTGACCGCAGTCCTGAAGCCGCACCGGCAGTTTTCAGCCGACGTGACGTGAAACTCATAAAGGACAAAAAAATAACCGTAAATAAATCCGAATTAGCTGCTTTAAAGGAGATCGAAGGTTAAGAGGTCATGAAAAAGATCAATTTAAAAATCGGCGGAATGAGCTGCAGCGCATGCTCAAACGGACTTGAAAAATATTTAAACAAACAAACCGGGGTTATTTCTGCAAGCGTTAACCTCGTTATGGCTAACGCTCTCATCGAATATGATGAGAGCGTTCTCAATAGAAAAAAAATCGAAAAATTTGTAAAGGAAGCAGGATTCGAAAGTCTCGGTCTTTTTGACGAATTTGAAAAGAACAGCTCACCAAAAATGTCAAAATTATGGTTTGTCATAATGACAGCTTTGGCGGTAATCCTTATGTATATCTCCATGGGCTCAATGATAGGCCTGCCGGAAATCCCGTTTCTTGCAATGCACACCCATGATAAAGCGTTCGCATCGTCACTGCTTATTCTGACGGTACCGTTCCTTGTTTACGGCTTTGACATCATCAAGAGCGGATTCAAAAACCTGTTTCATCGCACACCGAACATGGACACTCTTGTTACTCTCGGCGTTCTGACAAGCCTTATTTACAGCATTTTCTCGGTTGTGATGATATTCATGGGACATCACCACTATATCCACCGGCTCTATTTTGAGTCGGCAGCAATAGTTATCTACTTCATCAAGCTCGGACGTTACATTGACTCTGTGAGCAAGGACAAGACAAAGGAAGCGATTCAAAGCCTTGTTCAAATAACACCAAAGGATGCAGTTATCAAGACTGCCGAGGGCGAGAAAAAAGTCACGATTGACGAAATTCAAAAGGGCGACACCGTTATTTGCAAGCCCGGTGAAAGAATTGCCGTTGACGGCACGATAACCTTCGGCAAAACTCACCTTGACGAATCATTCATCACGGGCGAGAGCAAGCCCGCCGCAAAGGAAATCGGCGCAAAAGTCATCGCCGGAAGTATCAACTACGACGGCTACATCGAATATTCCGCCGAACGAATAGGCAAGGAATCGACAATTTCCGAAATTGTTCACATTGTTACAGAGGCTTCGTCGGCTAAGATTCCGCTTGCAAGAATCGCCGACAGGATAAGCTCTTATTTTGTTCCGACTATTATCGGAATCGCAATTCTCAGCTTTGTGGGCTATCTTGCCGCAGGTCAGGGCTTCAACGCCGCACTGAATACGTTCGTAACGGTTCTTGTTGTCGCCTGCCCGTGCAGTCTGGGTCTTGCAACTCCGCTTGCAATCGTCGTTTCAGAAGGTCGATGCGCCAAAAACGGCATACTCATCAAAAAAGGAGATGTCCTTGAAATAGCGTCAAAAATCAACAAAGTCATTTTCGATAAGACAGGTACTCTCACCTACGGAAATCTCAAAATTTCACGAGTTATCGACTTCGGCAAAATGCCCGAAAAGGACATGATGAGCCTTGTCTGCTCGGCAGAAGCGAAGTCGAGCCATCCGATATCGAAGGCATTCGCCGAATATGCAAAGGACAATACTCTCACACTCAGCGAACCCGAGCAATTTGAAAACATCGACGGCATGGGAATCCGCACCGTTATCGGCGGCAAATCATATTATTTCGGCAACGCAAAGCTGCTTGCCAAATACGGCATTGAGAACGACCGCCTCGATGACGCAAACGCTCTCGCCGATGAGGGCAACACCCTTGTTTATGTTGCCGACGAGGTGCAAATTCTTTCAATCATCGGCATCAACGATATTATCAGAGATAACGTTGACAGGCTCATCAGAACGCTTCACAGCTTTCACGTCGAGCCGATAATGCTCACGGGCGATAACGAGCAGACAGCAAAGAAAATTGCCGCACAGGCGGGAATAGAGCACGTTATTTCCGGTGTTCTGCCTGCCGAAAAGGGCAACGTTATCAAGGAGCTTAAAGCCGAGGGCGACAAGGTTATGATGATCGGCGACGGAATCAATGACTCCCCTGCCCTTGCACTGAGTGATATCGGCGTCAGCGTCAACAGCGGCTCCGACATTGCAATGAACTCCGCCGACGTAATACTGATGAACGACGACCTGATGAAAATTCCCGAGCTTATAAGAACAAGCAGGGCAACGGTCAGAAATATCAAGCAAAACCTTTTCTGGGCTTTCTTCTACAACTGCCTGATGATTCCGATTGCAATCGGCGCACTAAAGCATTTCAATATAACCATCAATCCGATGATAGCAAGCCTTGCAATGACGCTTTCGAGCTTCACGGTAATAATCAACGCCCTCCGACTGAGAGGGTCGAAAAAATAAGGAGGACTCAATATGTTATTCGGTAAAGAAAAAATTACAAAGGAAGTTTATATCGACGGCATGAGCTGTATGCACTGCGCCGCCAAGGTTGAAAAGGCGCTCTCCTGCGTTTCGGGAGTTGCAAACGCCAAGGTTGACCTTGAGAATAAAAAAGCTGTTGTTAAGCTCAAGAAGGACGTTGACAATGCGATTCTCAAATCCGCAGTTGAGGACCTCGGCTACAGCGTCACGGATATAAAATAACAACAAGACAAAGAATCACCCTCCGCATCTAAGGCGAAGGGTGATAATTTTTTATACCGTGAACGGGTCGATGCCGTTCGTGTTCGTCGGAAGAATTTTGAATGTGAAGTTGAACGTTTTGTCGTTCACGCTGTATTTCGGGTCGATATCCGGACCGCACGCTCCCGAGCCCGTTCCGGTCATCTTGTAGTCGATGCTTAATACCGTCTCTTTCATCGGTTCAAGCTCGTAATCGTGCTTTGCCTCACGAATCATCTGCGGCGTGAAGTGCTGAGCATTTGACGAGAAGCTGTCGAAATCCTCGGCTCGGCATATAAATCCGATGCCGCTCTCGTTTGTAACCTTTGCCCACTTGCAGCCGTAATGACTTGAATTCTCCTGCGGACGGACATAGTGCTCAAAGTTTTCCGTTACAGTCGTTGTGAAGTCGTCAACATAAGTATAACGCTTCTTGTCGATGTAGCTCTCCTTCGGCCCGTAGCCGAAATATTCATAGTTCTCGAAGCCTTCGGGCATAATGAGCTGAAGTCCGATTCTCGGCAGAATATCCATTCTCTCCGCCTTCTTGCCGTTGACGTTAACGAGAACGCTTGAATCCGGGAGGAACGTGTAAGTAACCTTACCCTCAAATATCGGCTCAAATGTGTAAACACCGATTGCAAGATCAACGGTAATTTCAACCTTATCGTCTGATTTTGTCACATTGAGCGAACGGCACTTCTGACCGAGCTTTTCCATGCCGACCTTGTACCATTTTTCTCTGTAATACTGAGAATCGTTGTCGATATATGCTCTGTAAAGGTTAATTTCAACGGGCTTCGAGATAAGCTCCGTATCGTCGCAGCTTATCTTATTGAGCTTGCCGTAAGCCTTGTCGAAAACATATTTTACACTGCCGACACCTATTTCTACATATCTTTCGCCGTCGTTGACTGTCATTGCGGTCGTCGCAAGCGCAGCTTTACCTGTCGGAATTGACTCAAGTCTGAACTGTTTAAGTCCTATCTCGTAGCCTGCCTTTGCCCAGAGCTTGTCCGTCCTGTTGACAAAGTGAAGCGTGAGATATGTCTCACCTGTAAAGCTGTATGCCGACGGGTCGAAGATTGAAAAATCCTTTTTCTCTCTCGGCATGAGCATAAGTCCCGAGACTTCACCCGAAGCAATAAGCTTGCCGTTTGATTTGATTTCCCAGTTTATGCCTACATCGTCAAGGCCCTTGAAGAAGTTGCGGTTCTTGATTGAAACGTTGCCGTTGCCTGCATATTCTGCAAAGAAAGGCTGATAAACGTACTTCGCTTCCTCAAATCCCGTGTGCGGCGTTCTGTCGGGATAAACGAGGCCGTCAACGCAGAAGTTGCCCGCATTCGGCATATCACCGAAATCGCCGCCGTAGGTGTATTTATATTTGCCGTTGCCGTCGGGAATTGCTACGGAATGATCCGTGTACTCCCAGATACAGCCGCCGCAGAATTTGTCGTCGGAGTCAATAAGCTCCCAATAGTCGCCGAGATCTCCCGGTCCGTTGCCCATCGCATGGCAGTATTCGCAGAGATAGAGCGGCTTGTTTTTGCGCTTTTTGCTCGAAAGGATTTCCTTGCACTTTTCGATTGAGGGATACATCCAGCTTTCAACGTCGGAGCAGTTGCCGAGGAACTTGCCTGCAAGCTCGGAGTAGCGATAGTTTGCGTTCTCATAGTGAACGATTACGTTCTTATTACGTGACTTGATAAAGTCATACATTGCCTGATGGTTATCGCCGCATCCTGATTCATTGCCAAGCGACCAGAAAATAACCGAAACATGGTTCTTATCACGCTCAAAAAGTCTGCGTGCTCTGTCGATATATGCTTCTTTCCATGCCGGGTCGTTCGCAAGAAGGCTCCAACGCTCAAAGAAGAAGCCGTCAATCGAGGTCGAGAATCCGTGAGCCTCAAGGTCGGATTCGTCAATTACCAAGAAGCCGAGCTGATCGCACATCTCCAAAAATCTCGGGTCGTTCGGATAATGTGAGGTACGGACGGCATTGACATTGTGGCGCTTGAAGATATAAAGATCCTCGAGAACGTGCTCAATCGGCGTTGCATGGCCGTAAAGCGGATGAGAATCATGGCGGTTAACACCCTTGATTTTAATCTTCTGTCCGTTGAGATAAAGAACAGACTTTGAGATAACAAGATCCTTAATACCGACCTTAACGAGTACGACCTCATCGGAAACGTCAAGAATAAGATTATAGAGCAGCGGATCCTCATCGCTCCAAAGAATCGGATTATCGAACTTGATTTTTATCTTACCGTTGACGCTTTCACCCGAGTCAATGCTTTCGCCGTGGGGCGAAACAAGGAGGTAGCTGACCTCTCTGTCACCGACAAGGTCAAGATCCACGCTCATAATACATTTCGTGTATTTCTTTTTTAGCTCGGTTGTGACGTAAAAATCACGGATTCTGCCTCTGCGGCTTCTTTTGAGAATATAAACATCACGGAAGATTCCGCTCATTCGCCACATATCCTGATCCTCAAGATATGAGCCGTCGCACCACTTGAGCACAAGCATTGCAAGTCTGTTTGAACCTGCTTGAACAAAATCATTGATATTGAACTCGCTCGTCATGTGGCTGACCTGACTGTAGCCGACAAATTTGCCGTTTATCCAAAGATAAAAGCAGGAATCGACACCCTCAAAGTTGAGAAAAAGGTCACGTGAAAGGTCGTTCTCATCAATATCAAAGTCACGGATATAAATTCCGCACGGGTTGTCGTCGGGGACATACGGCGGATCGCAGGGGTATGGGTAGTCCGAATTGGTGTAGTTCGGAGCGTCATAGCCCTTGTCGAGCGCCATTTGCCAGTTCATCGGGACCTTTATTTTGTCATAATTGCCGTTAATTTCATAATCTGCGGCGTAAAAGCCGTCCTCAACGTCAATTATCGTATTATAAAATCTGAAATCCCATTCGCCGTTAAGAAGCTGAAAATATTTTGACTCCTCTCTCGACTTTGTGAGAGCGTTCTCCTCATTGAGATAGGGAATGAAATATGCGTGAGGTTCTTCACAGCCGACATGTAAGGTTGTCGGATCCTCGTAGTATTTTGGTATATTCAGCATTGGTTTTCCTCCGATCAAAGCTCGATTTTAGCCTTTCTTGAGTTAATCGCGCGGAAGATCGATGTTTCGAACTTCGGCTTTCTCGAATATGTGTAGAGTCCGTTCTGCTCCTGCTCAACGTCGTAAAGCTGAGTATAGCAGAATCCGAACATCCTGTCATTGTCAAGCAATGCGTCCGTGAGGCCCTTGTAGCGCTCAATAAATTCATACTTGTTCTTCGGCGCATTGCCATAGCCCCACGCATTCTGTTCATTTTCGTTAACAGACCAGCGGATTCCGCCGTATTCGCTGATGAAGGTCGGTCCGCCGGGATATTTCTGACGGCGCTCATGGTTATCGTAGAGCTTACCTTCGGTCATGAGCATATCGAAATGCTCCTTGAACACCTTCGGATCCTGCTCATAGTCATGAAGGTCAAAAATATCGGTGATAACATGGAAGTTGCCGCTTGTATCAATACACGGACGGGTCTTATCGAGTGCCTTTGTCGTCTTATAAATGAGAGCAAGAGCATCGTCGAACTGCTTTCTTCCGTCATAGTCCCATGTTTCATTGAGCGGACACCAGCCGATGATTGCCGGGTGATTAAAATCACGCTCAACCTCCTCGATCCACTCCGGAATTACGGAATAAACAATGTTCGGATTGGAATGGTCAAGTCCCCAGTTCGGGTATTCGCCCCACACAATGTAACCCATCTTGTCACAATTATAAAGGAATCTCGGCTCAAAAATCTTCTCGTGAAGTCTTGCGCCGTTGAAGCCGACATCAAGAGATATTTGAATATCTTTGATCATGGCTTCCTCGCTCGGAGCGGTGTAAATTCCGTCGGGATAGAAGCCCTGGTCGAGAACAAGACGCTGGAAAACGGATTTGCCGTTGATAAGGAACTTCTGACCGTCGAGCTTTACGTCACGAAGGCCGAAATAGCTGTCAACCTTATCCTCGTTAAAGCGAAGCTCAAGATCATAAAGTCTGCCCTCGCCGACCTCCCAGAGATAAGCCTCTTTAAGGTCAAGGTGAGCGGTTATCAAACCTCCCTCAGTCTCAACGCTTGCCGCACCCATGATTCTCTCCTGATAGAGGGCAAGAGCTTCAAACTTGCCGGTGCCGATGACCTCTGCCTGAATATCAACAGAGCAGTTTTCAACGTTTGGGAAAACCTTGATGCTCTTGATTCTCGAATCGGGAACAAACTCAAGCCAAACCGTTTGCCATATACCCGTTGTCCTTGTGTAATCACAGCCGTGAGAATAATACTCCTCGCTCTGCTTTCCTCTCGGCTGAAGGGGATTTCTTGTATCGTCCTCGGCGTAAACCGTCAGAACGTTTGTGCTGCCGTTGAGATAGTCCGTGATATCGAATTCAAACGAGATGTAGCCGCCCCTATGCGTGCCGACCTCCTTGCCGTTCACATACACGGTAGCCTTATAATCAACCGCACCGAAGTGAAGAATTGTTCTCAGATCGGCAAACTTCTCGGGAACGGTAAATTCTCTCTGATACCAAACGGCATCCATGAAGTCCTTGTACTCAACTCCCGAAAGCACGCTCTCGGGGCAGAAAGGAACGTTTATTGTTCTTTCAAGCTTTGTCTGCGGCTCGTAATATTTCTTAGCAAGACCGCTCTTGGACTTGTCGATTTCAAAGCTCCACTTTCCGTTGAGGTTCAGCCACTCTCTGCGCTGAAACTGCGGATTCGGATGCTCCGGACGGGGTATATTGATCATATGATATTTTCCTCCATAATTATATTCAGTTTATCATACCATATTAAAAAAGATTATACAAGTAATTATATATATTTTTTACAAAAACCGAGGTGAGAAAAAACAAAGGCTTGCTCACAGTCAAATATATTCGCTTCCGGCTTTATGGCAAAAAAACTTGTAACGATGCCATATCGCAGTCTGCAATTTGCTGTGATAAAGAACTATTCATATGTGTCGTGACAGCATAGGATCAAGGCCGAACGATGACAAGAAATGACCTTTAAGCAATTTAACAATTCTAAAAAGCATTTCTTCATAAAATTTTTATTTTTCGCCGTATTTCTATTGAAAAAAAACGGACAAAATGATAGTATAGTATAAAATAGAGGGGTGTTTTTATGGAAGTTAAAAAAATGGAATCTCTAAAGGAGCTTTACAAAATCGGCAGAGGTCCGTCAAGCTCGCACACTATAGGTCCCGAAAAGGCGTGCAAGATTTTTAAAGAGCACAATCCGAAAGCCGACCGTTTTGAAGCAATTCTCTATGGCTCACTCTCAAAAACGGGAGTCGGTCACGACACGGACAAGGTTATCAAAGTCACATTTGATCCTACCCCTTGCGATGTTATTTTCAACAATGAAGATCTTGAGCTTCCGCATCCCAACACAATGGACCTGATTGCCTATAAGGACGGAGTTGAAATTAAAAGAATCCGTGTTCTCAGCGTCGGAGGCGGAAAAATTGAAATCGTCGGTTACAAAAATGTCGATCCGCCGAAAATTTACGGGCTGTCAACCTTTTCCGAGATTGCCGAGCATTGCAGAAAAAATCACATGAAGCTTTGGCAGTATGTCGAGGAGGTTGAGGGAATCGAGATTAGAGATTATCTCATGAAAATCTGGAATCAGATGAAGTTGAGTATCCATATCGGTCTTGAAACCGAGGGAGTTCTCCCGGGCGGACTGAACGTCAAGAGAAAGGCGAAAAAGCTCTATTCTCATCAGCATATCGACGAGAGCGCTCAAACCAAGGAAAACCGCGTTGTTTCCGCCTATGCATTCGCCGTAAGCGAGCAGAATGCGGACGGAGAGGTCATCGTAACAGCCCCGACCTGCGGCTCGGCAGGTGTTATGCCGTCGGTGTTGTATTATCAGCAGATGAAAAGGGGTTATACCGACCTTGAGATAGTCCGTGCACTTGAAACAGGCGGAATAATCGGTAATCTGGTAAAGACCAACGCTTCGATTTCGGGCAGTGAATGCGGCTGTCAGGCGGAGATAGGAACGGCGTGTGCAATGGCTTCTGCCGCACTCGGCGAGCTTTTCTCTCTTGAAATGGATAAAATAGAGTATGCCGCTGAAATTGCAATTGAACACCACCTCGGACTGACCTGTGATCCGATTTGCGGACTGGTTCAGATTCCGTGCATTGAGCGCAATGCCGTTGCGGCAATGAGGGCAATAAATGCCGTCAGCCTCGCAAGCTTTTTGAGCGACACAAGAAAGATTTCCGTCGATGAGGTCATCGAGGTCATGAGAATGACGGGCAAGGATATCCCCGGACGCTACAGAGAAACCGCCGAAGGCGGACTTGCAACATTAAACATTAAATAAATTTTGTATATTTGTCTGCCGTAAATATTGCATTTATTTCTGCGGCGTGATAAAATAGAAAGTACCATATAAGCGGCTGAGAATTCGGCCGACAGAGAGAGGAGAAGCATTATGGCATTAAGTGAAAAGTTTAAGATTGGAACAAAGACCCCGAACCTCTATCTCAGCGGCTACAAGGGTCATTTTGTGGCAGGAAGAAGCCACTTGAATTATTATATAGACATCACCTCGCAGAAATCATGTCTTTCCGAGGCGAAGGCAGTTGCAAAGGCAATTGCCCCGAACTACAAGCTCCATACGGAGATCGACACAATTCTTTGCCTTGACGGCACAGAGGTTATCGGCACGTGCCTTGCAAGTGAGCTGACGAAGAATGACCTTGCAAGTATCAACGCAAACAGAGCAATCAATATTCTCGCTCCCGAGTACACGGCAAGCAACCAGCTCATGTTCCGTGATAACATTGTTCAGATGATTCAGGGCAAGCAGGTTCTTATTTTGGCCGCTTCGGTCGTTACCGGCAGCACGGCTCAGAACGCATTTGAAGCTATCCGTTATTATGCGGGTACACCGGTCGGAATCGCTTCTATTTTCGCAACAATGAAAGAGTGTGAAAACTTCCCCGTTGTATCGGTATTCGATCCTCACGACCTGCCCGAATACGAGAGCCATTCAGCTATGGAATGTCCTCTTTGCAAGAAGGGTGAGCGCATTGACGCACTCATCAACAGCTTTGGCTGCTCGATGCTTTAATTAAAACAATATAAAAACCTCCGTCTGTGTAAGCCTACAGGCGGAGGTTTTGGTTTTACTTAAAGAGACTGTCCATCGTAACGCCGAGAATTTCGCATATTTTTTGCACCGTATTCGCAAGCGGCAGTCCTATTCCGTTTTCATATTTTGAAACAGACGAACGATCCATTTCAAGCATATCTGCAAGCTGTTGCTGCGTAAGTCCGCTGTTTTTTTCTTGCTTCCTTAAAGTTTTCGGAAAAGCTCATTTGTAAATTCCCCCATAAAATAAAAAGTGCGCAGCCGAAGCCACGCACGAAAAATACACGGTTTGATTGCTGCGACACAAACCCAACTTCACAAAAAAGACGAATGTGGAAAAGCCGGTATTTTTACACAAAAATACCTTCATCTTTTTTGTTAATTATTAAATTGGTTTATGTCGCAAAAATATTATATCATCTTTATAATAAAAAATCCAGTATTTTTTCATTTTATGCAAAAATTTCACGAAATAACAATTGCATTGATCCATTCTTCCGAAAAAAATCAAGCCTGCTTTGTCAATCAAGGCAGGCTTGTACTGTTTTATTTAAGAACTATGTCGCCGTTCTCAACGTCAACCGTGATTGATGTTACTGGAGTGTCGATATTGTCGATGATCTTCTCGGCAATCTTATCCTCGACCTTGCGGCGAATATTATTTCTGAGGTCTCTCGCTCCCCTCGTTCCGCCGACAGATTCCTTTGCAAGCTCTGCAACGGCTTCATCGGTATAGGTGAACGTTATGCCCTTATCCCTGAGCGGCTCCTTGAACTCGTCAAGCATTAGCACGGAAATCTTTTTGAACGCATCTTCGTCAAGGTCATTGAACACTACAATTTCATCGACTCTGCCGAGAAATTCGGGTCTGAGGAACTCTCTGAGTGCCTTTAGTGCCTTTTCCTTATTGACATCGCCCTGCGTTTTTCCAAAGCCGAGAGCGCCTTCAGAGCGACTGCTGCCGGCGTTGGAGGTCATAACGATAACCGTGTTTTCAAAGCTTACCGTCCTGCCCTGCGCATCGGTGATCTTGCCCTCATCAAGAATCTGAAGAAGAATGTTCATAACGTCGGGATGCGCCTTTTCTATCTCATCAAAAAGGAGAACCGAATACGGCTTACGGCGAACCTTCTCTGTCAACTGACCCGCCTCATCATAGCCGACATAGCCCGGCGGCGAACCGATAATTCTTGAAACGCTGTGCTTCTCCATAAACTCGGACATATCAAGCCTGATAAGAGTCTCAGGCGTGTCAAAAAGTTCGTTTGCAAGCTGCTTTACAAGCTCGGTTTTTCCGACACCCGTCGGTCCGACAAAGATAAACGATGCCGGCCTTCTTCTCGGGCTGACGCATATTCTTCCGCGTCTGACGGCTTTCGAAACAACGTCAACCGCCTCGTCCTGGCCGATGACCTTTGCCTTGAGCTTCTTGTCGAGATCGGCAAGTCGGCGAAGGTCGCTTTCAACTATCTTCTGCGCCGGAATACCTGTCCAAAGCTGAATTACCCTTGCAAGATCCTCCTCTGTAACCGGAGAATTTTCAACCAGCGGGATAAGCTGATTTATTCTTGTCTCGCACTGCATTATATCCTGCTTAACCTTGGCAATCGCCTCGTAATCCGGCTCCTCAGCCTCCATGAGATCCTGCTCGCGAATTATAAGATCCGCCTTTTCATTGAGCTTATTTTCATATTCGCTGATGTTCTTGTTTCTCAGGTTTGCACAGGTGCAGGCTTCATCAAGCAGGTCAATAGCCTTGTCCGGCAAAAATCTGTCATTGATAAATCTCTCCGAGAGCGTAACTGCGCTGTGAACGAGAGTATCGCTTATCTGAACCTTATGGTAATTCTCGTAATAATCCTTTATGCCGAGAAGCATTTTATATGTGTCCTCAATCGACGGCTCCTCAACCTTAACGGGCTGCAAACGTCTTTCGAGGGCGGCATCCTTCTCAATATACTTTCTGTATTCAGTAAAGGTCGTTGCGCCGATAATCTGAACCTCGCCCCTTGAAAGAGCAGGTTTGAGAATATTTGCGGCATTCATTGAGCCTTCGGAGTCTCCGCCCGTACCGACAAGGTTATGCACCTCATCAATAAAGAGAATAATGTTACCCTCAGCCTTAACCTCTTCGACAAGACCCTTTACTCTGCCCTCAAACTGACCTCTGAACTGCGTACCGGCAACAAGCGAGGTGAGGTCGAGAAGCTGAATTTCCTTATTGGCAAGCTTTGCCGGAACCTCACCGTTGGCAATTCTGAGAGCCAAGCCCTCTGCAATAGCGGTTTTACCGACTCCCGGCTCACCTATAAGACAGGGATTGTTCTTTGATCGGCGGCAAAGAATTTGAATCGTTCTGTAAATTTCGTTGTCTCTGCCGATTATTCTGTCAATTTTTCCCTCTTTTGCTTTTCTTGTAAGGTTGGTGCAATAAAGCGGAAGATATTTGCGCTTTTTCGACTTCTTTTCGCCTTTATTCTTGCCTTTGCTTTTTTCTTTAACTTCCGTATCGGGAACATCGGTGAAATCATCCTGCTCGTCCTTATTCATAAATCCCTGCATGAACGGGAAGGTCGGCGTTCCGCCCGGCTCGAAGCCCTCGCCCTCGTCGCCCATGCCCATCATGGCGCCGAACTGCTCGCTCATTGCTTCGTAGTCGTCCTCCGTTATTCCCATGTTTTCCATCATTTGCTTAATCGGACCCGTAGACTCCATGGCACATTTCAGGCAAAGCCCCTCCTGATGGGAGCTTTTGTCGCCGTCCATTCTTGTCATGAATATAACAGCAGGTCTGATGCCGCATTTGCTGCACATTATTTGCTTCATATTTATCTCCTGTTATTTTTTGCTGAATTTTTCTTTGAACTGCTTAAACACTCCGGGAAGATAGCTGACAAATGCCACAACCGTCAGCAATGCCGAAATCGCAACGAGCACGATGAGCATTGTATCGGGAATTGTCCAAAGGCTGTTGAAGGCTCCTACATCGGGAGCGAAAGCAAACAGCGCTATCATTACGAAGTAAAATACGCAGGTCGCAACCTTGCCGTAAATCTCAGCCGCACTCGGCTTGAGACCTATGGCTATCATAATTCCTCCGAAGAGGACCATTACAAACTCTTTTATAATAAAAACAAGGAATATCCAACTGAATGTTTTGATAAGCGAATCCGTGCTGGAGCTGAACCTGATGTAAAGAAGAACGGCAATTGTTATCTGAGTCAGCTTATCCGCCACGGGATCAAGCACCTTGCCGAGTTCGCTGATTTGATTAAAGCGGCGTGCTATCTTGCCGTCAAGGCAATCGGAAAGTCCGGAAAGAGCAAGCACAAATACCGCCCAGATAATATTGTTCGGGATAGAATCATTGAGAAAAAGATATGCAAAGACAGGAACCATAATGATTCTTGCAAATGAAAGCCAGTTTGGAATTGTGTTCCAGTTTTTAAAAAGATCCTTAACCATTTTTATATACCCCCGTAGGAATTATTGAAAGTTTTGATATTCTCGGCAATCTTATCGTTTGAAATAACCGCCTGCACGATGACCGAAGAATCTATCGCATTTACATATTTCGCATTATACACCACATGGGAGGATATTTGCAAGCCCACGCTCAAAACTATTACAGCCATAACACCGCAGCCGAAGCCGAGAAGAGCGCCCAGAAATCTGTTTGCCTTTTTAAGCATCGGCAGCTTTTTCAATGAATCCAAAAGATGAATTATCCATGTGAACAAGAGTCTGACCGCTATGTAAATAAGCACAAATACAATAAGCTTTGCAAGGTATCTCTCCGTGCTGCCGAAAAGACTTGTGTTGCTGTATATCCAGTCCGTCACGGCACCGCAGAAAATTCTCGCCGCCAAAAGCGCAACGATAAACGAACCGAATTTAAATATCGTCTGAACAAGTCCCTGTCGGTAATATCTTACCGTCATCAGCACAATTACTGCCGCAAGGATTATATCAACTATATGCTCCTGCATTATTTGCTTACCTGCCTTTCGTCCGTGGTTCCTCTTGTTTTATAACTTTTTATATTCACGCCGGTCAGAATATATGTCCTGCCGCCGTCAACCGTCACTCTTTTAGGCTCGCCCGTGAAATAAATCGTTCCGACCTGCTTGCCTCGCTTGTTAAACGTTTTGACCTCGCTGTCAAAAAGAACAGCGACGTATTTTCCGTCCGTATCAACGCTTCTTATTTCCTTATCGAAATCAACGGTAAATCTCTCCTTGTTGCTGCTGTTGTAAAAACTGAGCGTTGAAAGCGATGAGCTGCCGTATTTTGAAAGAGCAAGAACCGACGAGCCGTCCTGACTCACGCAATAATTGTGAAGCTTATCGGAATTGAACTTCAGGTCGTCCTGCCTGTTCGTATTGTTTTTGATGTACGATTTAAGGTTATCGCCCACGGCAACGATGTTGTTGCCCTTGATATAATTCACCTTCAAAAGCGTTGTTCCGCCGTAATCAAAGCATGCGGTATATTCGTCCGCCTTGCTGAGGTTGAAAACATAAAGCTTTGAAGATATCTCACCGTTCAAAGCCTTAATTGCGGCAACTGCGGCATATTTTCCGTTCGGCGAAAGGTCGATATCAGTGATCCTCTCGTCGCTGAAATTCCATGCGAATTTCTCTTTGCCGTTCTTGTTGTAAACCGTCAGCACGGACTGGGCATCCTTGCCGTAGGTCGCAACCGCATAATTGCCCTTTGACCCTATCGCCGCCGCCATGATATTTTTATCAAGCGACTTTTCGATTACTGTATCCGAGCCTCGCTGAACTCTGAATTTGCCTGAATCAAGGTCAAAAACAATCATTTTTGAGCCTTTGCTTTTCATCACCGGATTTGAATATGTGTGGCTTTTCGGCATAATTTCCTTTGCCGAGGAGGTCAGCGAAATTGTTTTATCGTCAAGCAAAAGATTTAGATTTGAATTGTTTACCGTGATATTCTTAACCTTGCCGGCACTTATTTCATAGGGATATCCGTCGCCCGAGCCGAGACTCATAAAATAAGTTTTAACATCGGCCGTAAAGGTCGATACCGTCATATTACCGAGCTTCTGAGCCGCCGTCATAACAATAAGAATTACAACGGCAACAGCTAAAACGATTGTCAGAATTTTCTTTGAACGATCCGTTATTCTAAGCTTGAATTTTTTTGATTTTCCCGAGCTTTTCAAACTTCTGCCTCCCCATAGCTTACATAATCAAGAAAAAGTCCGCACGCAGGGGCGGTTCTGCCCGCCTTTTCTCTGTCCCTACTTTCTATTATAGCTGTCAGTGTGTCTTTTTCAATTCTTTTTTCTGAAATTTCTATTAACGAGCCGACCATTATCCTTACCATGTTGTAAAGAAAACCGTTGCCCTCAACGTAAAAATCGACCTCATCGCCGTTCCTTACAACGCCGCAGTCATAAATCGTGCGAACCGTGTCCTCAACGCTGCTGCCCGAGGAGCAAAAACCGGCAAAATCGTGCGTTCCTATGAATTGCTTTGCCTGTTCATTTAAAATATCGGCGTCAAGCTTTGATTTATAATGCCATGCATAGTTCTTGAGAAACGGATTTTTTGCCTGCGAATTCCATATCCTGTAAAGATATCTCTTGCTTTTGCAGTCGTACCTCGGGTGAAAATCAAGCGGCACTTCCTTACAGGATTTGACAGCCACACAGTCAGGCAATACGGCATTGAGCGCACCGGTCAAACGGCAGCATTCAATGGAGCTCTCCGTCCTCAGCGTACAGCAAAAATCGTTAGCATGAACGCCGGCATCAGTGCGACTGCAGCCCGTTATGCTTTCACGCACGCCGAGAATTTTTTCAACGGCGTCCTGCAAGCATTCCTGGACGGTTATTCCGTTCGGCTGAACCTGCCAGCCGTGAAAGTCCGTGCCGTCATACATCAGGCGAAGTGCAAGGTTTCTCATTTAACAAGCACCGCCTTGAAATAATAATTCAGTACAATAATTCCCGCGAAATAAACAAGTGCTGCGCCGAGCCACACAAAGTCCGTTGCTCTGAGCTTCATTTGTTTCATTCTCGTTCTTCCAGGACCGCCCGTATAGCAGCGGCAGTCCATTGCGTCGGCAAGCTCGTATGCACGTCTTATCGACGAAACGAAAAGCGGAACAATGATAGGCACAAGTGCCTTGACTCTTTGCATAAAGCTGCCGTTATCAAGGTCGGCTCCCCTCGCCTTCTGAGCGTTTGTGATTCTGTCTATCTCGTCAATGAGAGTCGGGATAAAGCGCAGAGCCAGCGTCATCATCATTGCGAGCGTTGACACGGGCACTTTTATGAGCTTGAGCGGAGCAAAAAGCTTTTCAAGGGAATCCGTCAGAACGGTCGGCGTTGTCGTGTAGGTCAAAAGTGAGCTGATAACAACAAGACAGACAATTCTTATCGCCATAAACAGAGCGGTAAAAAGTCCGTTTGTCGTGATGTGTATAAAATGCCAGTTCACAAGCTCCGTGCCGCCTCTAATATAGAAAATGTTCAATATCGACGTGAACAGAACTATAACGACGATCGGCTTGAGACTTTTTGCGACCATCTTCACGGGAACCTTTGAAATTATATTAACCGTCAATGTGAAAAGCACCATAAGACCGAGCGCCTCAAAGCTTTTGCACATAAAAATCGAAACAATGAACAAAACCGTCAGTATAATTTTCATTCTTGCGTCCATGCGATGAATCGGCGATTCAACGTTGTAATACTGACCTATAGTAATGTCTTTTAACACCGTTTGCACCTCCTGTGCAGGGAAAATAATAGCGGTTTACCTCGTCAAAACCTCAACGGCACGGTCAACGGTATAGACCGAGCCGAAATCATGTCCGTTGTTTTTGAGTATTTCAAATACTTTTGAAATCTGCGGAATGTTAAGTCCTATTTCTCTGAGTCTTTCGGCGTGAGAATAGACCTCGTCAACCGTTCCGTACATTTCAAGCCTTGCGTTGTTCATGACGGCAACCTTGGTTGTAATCTTCGCAATGTCCTCCATGCTGTGTGAAACAAGCAGAACGGTGCTTCCCGTTTTTTCACGGTAATTCTTTATCATATCAAGTATTGTGTCTCTGCCTATCGGGTCGAGACCGGCAGTCGGCTCGTCAAGAATGAGAACCTTCGGCTGCATTGCGATAACTCCCGCTATTGCGGCTCGTCTTTTTTCACCGCCCGAAAGGTCAAACGGTGATTTTTCGAGCAATTCCTTTTTAAGTCCGACATATGCCGCCGCCGAAACGACTCTTTTCGCTATCTCCTCATCGGGAAGCTTCATATTTTTCGGACCGAATGAAATATCTTTATACACGGTCTCCTCAAAGAGCTGATATTCGGGATACTGGAAGCAAAGACCGACCTTGAAGCGAGCTTCTCTTGTCGCCTTTTTATCCGACCAAATGTCAATGCCGTCAACAACTACCTTACCGCTGTTTGGCTTGAGAATTCCGTTAAAATGCTGAACGAGTGTGCTTTTACCTGAACCCGTGTGGCCGATAACCCCGACCAGCTCACCCTCTTCAATATCAAGATTTATATTGTCAATCGCCTTTGATTCACTCGGCATTCCCTCATTGTAGAGATGAGTAACGCCCTGCATTGAAAGTATCGGCATCACTTTCTCACCTCCAAAACCTTGAGAATAGCCTCGGCACATTCATTTTCATCGAGTATATCTTCCGGAAGTTTAAATCCTTTTTTTCTGAGCCTGTAGGCAAGCTCTGTAGCCTGCGGCACGTCAAGTCCCAGCTTTTTCATTCTTTCAACGTTTCTGAAAACCTCTTTCGGAGTACCGTCCATTGCAATTCTGCCGCCGTCCATAACAATTACTCTGTCTGCCTTAACCGCCTCGTCCATATAGTGAGTGATGAGTATAACGGTGATTCCGAACTCCCTGTTGAGCTTCATTACCGTGTCCATGACCTCTTTCCTGCCCTGCGGGTCAAGCATGGCCGTAGGCTCGTCCATGACGATGCACTTGGTGTTCATTGCAATAACACCGGCAATAGCGACTCTCTGCTTCTGTCCGCCGGAAAGACGGTGAGGCTCACGTTTGCGGAATTCATACATTCCGACTGCCTTTAATGCACTGTCAACGGCTTTTCTTATCTCCGAAGGCTCAACTCCGAGATTTTCGGGACCGAACGCAACGTCGTCCTCAACGATCGTCGCAACGATCTGATTGTCCGGGTTCTGAAAAACCATGCCGACGGTTTTGCGAATATCAACCGTCTTTTCCTCGTCCGACGTGTCCATGCCCTCGACCGTGACCTTACCCTTGTTCGGAACAAGTATGCCGTTAATCAGCTTTGCAACCGTTGATTTGCCGCAGCCGTTATGACCGAGCACAGCAAGAAACTGCCCCTCAGGCACTTCAAGACTGAAATCGTTAACCGCGTTAACGATCCCCTCGTCCTCCAGCTCGTAGGCAAACGAAACGTTATCGAATTTTATAATGGTATCGCTCATAGTCAGTGTTTCTCCGAATTACTTTTTCCAAATTGCAGATGCGCCGCATGGGAGAACCATGCCCGTCTGCGTCACAGGCAAGCCTATCTCGCTGCCCGTCACCTTTCCGCCGAATTTCGGCACGACAAGCGCACCCAGAATATACTGCATAACAGCCGGCGAAAGTCCCGTTGTATATGAATTTATAAGCATCATTATCGGGTCATCAGAAAGCACCTCGGTGCAAAGTTCAACAAAGCCGTAAACCTCATCCTCAAGCTTCCAGACTTCGCCGCCGGGGCCTCTGCCGTATGACGGAGGATCCATGATGATAATATCATATTTATTGCCCCTGCGTATTTCACGCTGAACAAATTTTATACAGTCGTCAACTATCCATCTTACGGGTCTGTCGGCTACATGGGAAGCGGCGGCATTTTCCTTTGCCCAGTTAACCATGCCCTTTGAGGCGTCAACATGGACGACCTGCGCCCCTGCTTTAAGGCAAGCTACGGTTGCGCCGCCCGTGTAGGAAAACAGGTTGAGCACCTTTACGGGTCTGCCTGCATTTCTGATAAGCTCAGCCGTATAATCCCAATTGACTGCCTGCTCGGGGAAAATTCCCGTGTGCTTGAAGCCCATGGTTTTAACGTTAAGACCAAGCTCTTTATAATCAATACGCCAAGCGTCGGGAGTTTTTCTTAAAATCTCCCAGTGACCTCCGCCCGTTGAAGAGCGGAGATATCTGGCATTGGCTTTTTTCCACATGGGATGCTTCTTGGGAGTTTTCCAAATGACCTGCGGATCGGGACGAATAAGGATAACATCACCCCAACGTTCAAGCCTTTCTCCGTCGGAGCAATCCAGCAATTCATAATCCTTCCAGCCGTCGGCAACTCTCATTCTGACATCCTCCGTTTATATAAGTCTCTCTTTAACTACCTGTGCAATTTCCTCGGCAAGGGTCTGAATCATGTCCTTATCCCTGCCCTCGAGCATAACTCTGACAAGCGGTTCGGTGCCCGAAACACGAACAAGCACTCTGCCCGACTCACCAAGCTCCTTTTCTGCGCTTGCAATAGCCTTCTTGATCTCCTCGTCCTTGTCATAGCGAGCCTTGCCCATCTGGGAAACTCTTACGTTGATAAGAACCTGCGGAAAAACTTCCATCTCGGCGGCAAGCTCGGAGAGCTTTTTGCCCGTTCTCTTCATAACTGCAAGCAATTGGAGAGCAGTAAGCTGTCCGTCACCCGTTGAAGCGAAGTCAAAGAAAATAACGTGACCCGACTGTTCGCCGCCTATCTTAAAGTTGTTCTCTCTCATATTTTCAAGAACGTATCTGTCACCGACCTTTGTAATCTCGCTCTTGATGCCGTTCTTCTTGCAGAATTCAAAGAAGCCCATGTTACTCATGACCGTAACAACGGCAGTATCATCGGTGAGGACTCCTCTGCTTTTCATATCCTTGGCACAGATCGCAATAATCTTATCGCCGTCAACAACCTCGCCGTTCTCGTCAACAGCCAACATTCTGTCGGCATCACCGTCGAAAGCGAAGCCTACGTCGCAGCCGTATTCCTTAACATATCTCTGAAGTCCGTCAAGATGAGTCGAACCGCACTCACGGTTGATATTGATGCCGTTCGGCATTGACGACTTGATGTGGCAGTCAACCCCAAGCTCGGTAAAAAGATCGGGAGCCGTTACGCTCGCTGCACCGTTTGCGCAGTCAAGAGCAACCTTATAGCCCGAAAAATCAATATCCTCAACCGTGGAAATAAGATGACGTGTGTAATCAAACGTCGGCATCTCGGAGCTTCTGATACGTCCGATATCAGCGCCTATCTTAACAGGCGGCTGAGTTACGCCGTCAAGGATAATCGCTTCAATTTTCTCCTCCAGTTCATCGGGAAGCTTATAGCCGTCCGCCTGAAAGATTTTGATGCCGTTGTATTCGCACGGGTTATGCGAAGCGGTGATCATGACCGCTGCATCATACTCATATTTTTTAACAAGGAATGCAACCGCAGGCGTGGGAAGCACGCCGAGCTGCATAACATCTGCACCGACCGAGCAAAGGCCTGCAGTGATCGCAGAGCAAAGCATATTTGATGAAATTCTTGTGTCCATTCCGATCATAACTCTCGGACGCTTTTTGTTCTCGTCAATAAGAACCATCGCAGCCGCACGGCCGATCTGCATGGCAAGCTCGCATGTAAGTTCCGAGTTTGCAACTCCTCTTGCACCGTCTGTTCCGAATAATCTGCCCATAAAATGACCTCCGAATTATAGTTCAAATTTTTGCTGTTCCATCAGCGGAACCGGGTTGTTATTAGCTCCGTTCTGTGCTGGCATCGGCATACCCAAATGTGCATAGCCGGCAGGCGTAACCATACGCCCTCTCGGAGTTCTCGAAAGAAATCCGATCTGCATCAGATACGGTTCATAGACATCTTCTATTGTGATCGCTTCCTCGCCTATCGCAGCGGCGATCGTTTCAAGTCCGACGGGACCTCCGTTATAGTTCTTTATCATCGCCGTAAGAAGAAGTCGGTCGATTGAATCGAGACCGAGCGGGTCAACCTCAAGGCGATTGAGCGCAAGGTCGGCATTTTCGTCGGTAATAACGCCGTTGCCGAGCACCTGTGCAAAGTCACGGACACGTTTCAAAAATCTGTTTGCTATTCTCGGCGTTCCTCTTGAACGGGAGGCTATCTGATAAGCTCCCTCGTCGGTAATTTCTATATTAAGTATTCCTGCGCTTCTTTTAACGATACTGCTGAGATCCTCGGGCGAATACAGCTCAAGTCTTGCAATAACGCCGAAACGGTCACGAAGCGGAGCACTGAGCTGACCTGCCCTTGTTGTTGCGCCGACAAGGGTGAATCTCGGCAGATCTATTCTTATGCTTCTTGCCGACGGTCCCTGACCGATGATTATATCAAGCGCATTGTCCTCCATTGCGGGATAGAGAACCTCCTCTACACTCCTGTTCATTCTGTGAATTTCATCAATGAAAAGCACATCGCCCTCGCTGAGATTTGTAAGCAATGCAGCCAGATCCTTCGGCTTTTCGATTGCAGGACCCGAGGTCACACGGAAGTTAACGCCCATCTCGTTGGCAATTATACCTGCAAGAGTTGTCTTTCCGAGACCCGGAGGGCCGTAAAGAAGCACATGGTCAAGCGGTTCGTTTCTCTTTTTTGCCGCTTCTATATAAATTGAAAGATTCTCTTTAACCTTAGTCTGTCCGATATAGTCGCTCATCGCCCTCGGACGAAGCTGAAACTCCACATCGGAATCGTTATCCATATACTCGGGAGCGACTATTCGGTTTTCAAAGTCCATATCCTCCATGTCGTTCCCTCCTTATATCAGTGATTTAAGTGCCTGTCTTATAAGCTCCTCAACCGGCAGGGTGCTGTCAAGCTTACCGAGTGCCGCCGCAGCTTCCGACCTGCTGTATCCAAGCTGCACGAGAGCTTCTATCGCCTCGCCCACATTCTCGGCACCTGCCGTCATCTGAACCGCTCCGACAAGCTCGGACTGCTCCTCGGTAAGTTCTGTGCTGAACTTATTTTTGAGCTCAAGAATAATTCTGTTGGCTATCTTCGCTCCGACGCCCTGTGCCTTTGTTATAGCCTTTGCGTCGCCCGAAGCAATGCTCAAAGCAAGCTTATCGGGAGTCAGAACGGAAAGTATCGCAAGCGCCGCCTTTGGACCTACACCCGAAACGGTGATAAGCTGCTTAAAGGAATCCAGCTCGTTCGGCGTCGAGAAGCCGTAAAGCTCCATTGCGTCTTCACGAACGTTGAGGTAGGTGTAAACCGTCGTTTCCGTGTTGAGTGCAACATTTTTCAGTGTATTCATGGTGGAAAAGCAGAAAAACGCAATTCCGCCACACTGAACCGCCAGTCCGTTCCTGTCAAGGGCAACTACCTTGCCTGTAAGAGAATATATCATCGTTTCCCGCCTTTCGGTAAATAAAATATTTTTTGCCTCCCCTAAAAGGGAGCCAATGATAAGTCTCCGCTAACATTTATCAGTCTTTCCCTTGAGAGAAAGCCTTTTTTAAGCCATAGATCAATGATCATCGACTCCTACGGATTCATCTTCGCCGCGCATTATCAATAATACTTCTTCAGCTTTCCGACGAGCGAACCGCTGGTGTGTGCATGGCAAATAGCCATTGCAAGGGCGTCCGCCGTGTCGTCGGGCTTCGGTATTTCGTCAAATTTCAGCATAATTCGCATCATTTCCTGCACTTGCTTTTTCTCGGCTCTGCCGTAGCCGACAACGCTCTGCTTCACCTGAAGCGGCGTGTATTCGGCGATTTCAAGCCCGTGGAGCTGCGCCGTCAGCACGATAACTCCCCTCGCCTGCGCAACGTCAATGACTGTCTTTGCATTTGTGTTGTAGAAAAGCTTTTCAATCGCCATGACATCGGGTTTATATTGGGTCATTATCAAATCAAGCTCACGGTAAATGATCTCCAGTCGCTCGTTAAAAGGCGTTCCTGCCTTGGTTGTTATTGCGCCGTAGCCGAGCACCTTGAAATGATTGTTACTGTATTCCAGCACGCCGTAACCGATTATCGCATAGCCGGGATCAATTCCTAAAATAATCATTATTTCTTTTCGTCTCTTTCACGGATTACCATTTTCGTCGGCGTACCCTCAAGTCCGAAAACCTCACGAATCTGATTGTCGATATACCGCTGATAGCTGTAATGAAAAAGATCCTTGCGGTTGACAAAGCAGACAAATGTCGGCGGTCTTGTGGAAGCCTGAGTAATATAATATATTTTAAGCCTCCTGCCTTTATCAGTCGGCGGCTGAACTCTCGCCGTCGCTTCGGCAAGAATATCGTTGAGCTTTCCTGTCGAAATTCTCATTGCATTCTGAGTGTCAACAAACTTGATAAGCTCAAAGAGTCGGTCAAGCCGCTGACCCGTCTTTGCCGAAATAAAGATAATCGGCGCATAAGACATAAACGAAAAATCGTTCATCAGCTTTTTACGGTAGCTGTCCATGGTCTTGCCGTCCTTCTCGACTGCATCCCATTTATTTACGGCGATAATACACGCCTTGCCGAGGTCGTGGGCAATTCCGGCAACCTTAGAATCCTGCTCCGTGAAGCCCTCCTGCGCGTCAATCATAATAACACACACGGTTGCTCTTTCAACAGCCATTCTCGCACGGAGAACGCTGTATTTTTCAATTGCTTCCTCAACCTTGCTCTTGCGGCGGATACCTGCTGTGTCAATGAAAATGAACTTTCCGAACCGGTTTTCAATCAACGTGTCGGTAGCGTCCCTCGTTGTGCCTGCGATATTTGAAACGATAACTCGCTCCTCGCCTGCAATGGCATTGATAAGTGAGGATTTGCCGACGTTCGGCTTGCCGATAACAGCAACACGGATTCTGTCGTCATCCTCGTCCTCATCTTCCTCCTCGGGGAAATATTTGATAACCTCATCGAGCAGGTCGCCCGTGCCATGGCCGTGAACAGCCGAAACTCTTATCGGCTCGCCGAGACAGAGATTGTAGAACTCATAGAATTCCATCGGCGGCTCGCCTATTGTGTCGCATTTGTTTACGCAAAGTACGATCGGCTTTCCGCTTTTAATAAGCATCGAGGCAACCTCCTGGTCGGTCGCAACAACACCTGTTCTCATATCGGTAACGAAAATTATAACGTCTGCGCTGTCAATGGCGATCTGAGCCTGGCGGCGCATCTGTGAAAGAATAACATCGTCCGAATCGGGTTCAATTCCGCCTGTATCAACTAAAAGGAAATTATGGTTGAGCCATTCGCAATCGCCGTAAATTCTGTCACGGGTAACACCCGGCGTATCGTCAACAATTGAAAGGCGCTGACCCACAAGCTTGTTAAAAAGCGTGGATTTGCCGACATTCGGTCTGCCTACAACGGCAACTATCGGTCTTGCCATATTATCCCTCCTGTTCTCCTAAAATTTTATCAAGCAATTCATACCCGTCGTTCTCAACGGGTGTGACCTTTATTCCCATTTTTTGAGAAAGCTCCTCAACGGACATATCGTCAAGAAAAATATCTCTCTCGCTCCTCAACGCAACCGCCGGGAAAAGCAATTCGTCATAGAGCTTTGTGTTTTTGAGTCCAGCTATTATATCCTTGCCGCAGAGAAGTCCTGCAACGGTTATTCTCTCGCCGAACAGCCTGTTCGGGATTTTGACAACCTCAATTTGAATATTTGCAACCCTTTTTTCAACAGCCTTTGCAATATACTCGATAAGCCTGAAAGCTGCCGCGCCCGTCACCATTGTAATTCGGCGCTCCTTCGGCAGGGTGTATCCCTCGGGAATATCCTTTATCGCTTCTTCAAATTCATGTTTCAGCAAAGCCCACATTCCGACGCCGTTTTCAAGCTGTATAAAATCTCCGTATCGGCTGCAATCGGGCATCGGTAAATCGGCATTCAGATAAAACTCATCCGATGCAAAAGCTATATTCATATTATTATAACACATAAATTGAGAATTGTAACTATCAATTCGCGAAATTACATCCAAAGATTGTTCTTTTGTGAAAGGATTTAAGCCCGTCAGTCCGTCACGGTGGCAGGAAAGGCCGACAGGAACGGCGGCAATGCTCTGAACCGAAGGATACATCTTACCCAATTCCTCCAAAGAATAGGTCAACTCGTCACCGTCATTGTAGCCCGGGCACAGCACAAGCTGAGTATTGAGCTTTATACCTGCGTCGGCAAGCTTACGGACATAGTCAAGCACCTTACCCGCTCGTTTGTTTCCCATCATCTTAACACGAAGCTCGGGATTCATCGTGTGAACGGAAATATTAACGGGACTGATGTGCATTTCGATTATTCTGTCAATATCCCTCTCGCCGATATTCGTGAGCGTAATATAGTTTCCGAAAAGAAAAGATAGACGCGAATCGTCGTCCTTGAAATAGAGGCTTTCACGCAAGCCCTTCGGCAACTGATCTATGAAGCAGAAAATGCAATTATTGGCACAGGAGCGCTGTTTATCCATAAGATAAGTCTCGAATTCAAGACCCGTTTCGCCCTCGCCAAGCTTCAGATGAATTGTTCGGCGTTTTCCGTTCGGCTTTTCAACGACAAGCACAGGTGCATCATCAATATAGAATTGATAATCAAGCACGTCACGAATCTCATGGCCGTTTACACTTATAAGCTTGTCCCCTGCCTTCACAAAATGACGTGACGCAGGCGAATGGTGCTGAACAGATGAAATTTTAACAGCCATAAAGACCCTCCTTTGCTTGATTTTTGTGTTGTTTTTTTGCAGAAACTTCGTGGACTCCCCTACAAGGGAGCCATGTTTATTTTTGACGAGAGATTTTTTCGTTAGACAGGTCAAAAATCTCAAAGGCTATATTATTATATGCCGAGAGGGCTTTGGGCTGTATAACGGAAAAAGAGACATATACATTGACGAGAGATTTTTTCGTTAGACAGGTCAAAAATCTCAAAGGCTATATATTATATGCCGAGAAGGCTTTGGGCTGTATAACGGAAAAAGAGACATATACCTTGACGAGAGATTTTTTCGTTAGACAGTTCAAGGATTCTGCCGCCGATATGAATATCGGCAAGGAAGCTTTGGGCTGTATAACGGAAAAAGATCCGTCAAAAAAGTCAAAAAGGCAGAGAACGGACACTATTTTACGGTCCAATCTCTACCTTCTCCGTTTCACATTGAAAAGACTTATGCGTCCTTCTTGACAACAAGCTTGCCGTTGTAATAACCGCAGGCTGAGCATACTCTGTGAGCTCTCTTGTACTCACCGCACTGCGGGCACTTTACAAGTGCCGGTGCTTCCATCTTCCAAACGTTTGAACGTCTCTTGTCTCTTCTCGCTTTAGAAACTCTTCTCTTCGGTACTGCCATTCTGAGCGCCTCCTTAATGCTGATAAATAATTCTTACTGATCTTCCTGTGTGAGCTGTAAGAGGGCGTCCCAGCGAGGGTCGTACTCCTTGCCGCAGTCACACGGACCGTCATTTAAGTCTTTGCCGCACCGGGGACAGATCCCGAGGCAGTCATCCCTGCACAACACCTTGGTAGGCAGGTTCAGGAGAATATCCTCCCGAACAAGCGGTTCGGCATCGTATCGGAGCGAATCGACAACAATGAATTCGTCATTGCCCTCGTCATTGTTAAGCTCCGTGACAAGCACATGCTCGATCGGCATTGAAAAGGTACGGTCAAAATCGGCCGCACATCTGTCGCAGGTGAGATTGAGAGTAAAATCAGCCTTCGCTTTAATGCTGACTATGCCCGTCGAGTTCTTGATTTCTCCCATAACGCGAACGGGTGAATTAAAAGATTTTCCGCCGTAAATATCACAATCATTCATGTCAATCGTGAAATTCAAAGGCAGCGCCATGCCCTCATTATTAAAGACAGGCTCAAGCTCAACGAAATACATAAATACTCTTCACCTCAAATGTCATGCACCAAACATTATATAGTGTAAAACGCGATTTGTCAATAATAAAAATACAAAATCCACCGCTTTTTCCCGATTTTTTTCAGTCTTTGTCCGTTTCTTACAAAACAAACGTCAATATACAATTTTTTCCGATAGAATCAAAGCAGCGATATAACAAATATACATCAAAAATTATCTCTTTGAAAGGACTTCACATTCATATTTTTCGACTTCGTTTAGCCATGCACCGTCGGCGATCACACCCTGACGTGCACAGTATTCCGCCCAAACATCGCCGGACGGGAAGAACTTCAGCTCCTCCTGAGTTGCGAGCAGCTTTGTGAATTTACTCTCGTCCTGAAGCTTTGCAAGCTCCTTATGCGGAGTGAGAAGCGCATTGAGAAGTGCCTTCTGAACATTTCTCAGACCGATTGTCCATGCTGCAATACGGTTGATCGAAGCGTCAAAATAGTCCGTTGCAATGAATACACGGTCAAGCGCATCATGCGCGACGATTTCCTTTGCGATTTCCTTTGTCTCGTCGTCAAAAAGAACAACATGGTCGCTGTCCCAGCGGACAGGGCGTGTGATATGGAGTGCGATCTTCTCATTGAAAAGAAGCAACGAGGAAATCTTATCGGAAACGACCTCTGTCGGGTGATAATGACCGTTGTCCATGAGCGGAGTGATACCCTTGTAGTTTACATATGAGAGTGCAAATTCGGCAGAACCGACCGTATAGGATTCAAGACCGATGCCGAAAACCTTGGATTCGAGCGTAATATAAACCTTGCTCTTGTCATATGGTATTGAAAGAATTTCATCAAGCGATTTTTTGAATCTCGCTCTCGGAGCAAGTCTGTCGGCAGGAATATCCTTGTATCCGTCCGGAATCCATATGTTCATTACGCAAGGAACACCCGTTTCGTTTGCAAAATACTCGGCAATCCTAAGGCAAGCCTTACCGTGATTTACCCAAAATGTACGAACCTTTTCATCGGGTGAAGAAAGTGTAAGATTATCCTTAACCATCGGATGAGAAAAGAAGGTCGGGTTAAAATCAATGCCCATTCCCCTGTCCTTTGCGAACTTCACCCATTTCGCGAAGTGCTTCGGCTCAATCTTATCTCTGTCGGCAAATTCGCCGTCCTCAAATATAGCATAGCTCGCATGAAGATTGAGCTTTTTCTTGCCCGGAACAAGTGAAAAAGCCTTATCGAGGTCAGTCATGAGCTCTTCCGGAGTTGTTGCCTTTCCCGGATAGTTTCCCGTTGTCTGAATTCCGCCGGAGAGTGCTTGCTTTGAGTCAAAGCCCGTAACGTCATCGCCCTGCCAGCAGTGAACGGAAACAGGAACCGTTGCAAGCATTTCGATAACCTTTTCCGTGTCAATGCCTATCTCGGCATATTTCGCCTTCGCATATTCATAACGTGTCATAAAAATACCTCCGTCAGTTATTTGTATTTACTTCGGTCAGCTCTGCAAGCTCCTGCGGAATTTCAGCTTTGCCTATCCACATGTTACCCCATTCCTGACCTGCAATATCCTCACAAATTTTTCTTTCCTCAGCCGAAAGAACAGCCTTGCCCGTTTCTTTCTTCTCGGCAATAGCCTTCTTTATAAGTTCGTGATCGCTCTTTGTCATCTTGTAACGGTAAATTCCGATAATTGAAAGCAGAGCGAAAATAATCGGCAAAATGGAATATGTAAACTTGATTCCGAACATACCCATAGTAGTCTGAACCGCACCCTCGCCGGTATGGAAGCCGAATGCGGCGAGGATATAACCTGTAAGCGCCGCCATCAAGCCGTTGATGGTCTTTTTGATAAGCGATGAGAACGTGGAAATTACACCCTCACGGCGGCGACCTGTGATAAGCTCGTCAACATCGGTAACGTCGGGCTGAGTGTTTGTTCCGACAAAGCCCACGCCCGAGAATCCGAAGCAATAAAGAACGGATGCGAGATAAAGAACCCATGTCGGCGTGCTCTCATTGACAAAAAGCGAAATGGCAAGGCCGACTATCATAATCGGTCCGAGCAGCTTGCCGCAGAGCTGTTTGCCGTATTTCATTGTCAGCGCATAGTTTATCGGGAATCCCGAAGCCTCGGCAACGCCTGCAACGGTATTGAGAATGTTATACTTGTTCCAGCGCTTTGCGGCATGCTTTATAAAATACTGGTTAGAGTTATTGTAGAAGCCCTTTGAAATCGAATAAAACGTGCTGAGCGCAAAATACTGTCTGAATGACTTGTTCTTGAAAACGAGCTTGTATTCGTTGATCATATTCGGGAAATTAACGGGCGGAACAACAATGTCTCTTGAATCCTTCTCTTTGGACGAGAAAAACGTGATAAGAAGCGGAAGAGAGAAGAACAGTGAAAGCACAAGACCCATGAAGAGGAACTTGCTTCTGATTTCCGGCGTCGCTTCAAGAGTTTTAACATCTGTAAATCCGAGAACGGCGGAAACGAGCACAAATGAAGATACCATTCCTACCGAATTAAAGATATACTCGACGGATTTGTACTGCGTTCTCAGCGAGTATTCCGGTGCGATTTCGGGAAGCATTGCTGTATAAGGCACACAAACGAGTGTGTATGCAGTGTTAAAGAGCATATACGCACAGGTGTAATAAACGGTGATGACATTCGTGCTGACGATTTGTGAAAGACCGAACGAGTTCCACAAAAGGAAGTATGAAATAAAAATAGGTGCAATGCCCCAAATAAGATAGCGGCGATGCTTGCCGAACTTCGATTTTGTTCGATCGGTAATAAGCCCCATCGCCGGATCGGTTATTGCGTCCCAAATGTGAGCAAAAGCAAATACCCAGCCCGCCTGCTTGGTGTTAAGACCCTCAACCTCTGTCAGATATGACATAAAGAAGAGGCTGATTATGTAGGTAGACCCGCCGAAAAGAATATTCGCGGCATTGTATCCGAGCATCGGCCGCAACTGATGCCAAAAACTCTTTATGTTGATTTTACCTGCCAATTTCATACCCCCGTTGTATTTGGATGTTTTCTGTTTATTAAATTATTATAGTTGGTGCGATTATATATCGCCTTGAATTTATTCACTTAGTTTTGTTGCTTTTTTGTCACCGTCAGATACCCCGTAGAAAGATCCCATGCTCAACCAGTTTTATTCATCATTAAGATTATTTATCAAATAAAGCTTAGTATCAGGAACATATTCCTTATCATAATCGGTTTGTTCTTTCCATGTTTGCCCGTCGTAAACATATCTGTATGTTCCGATATCGCCCGATATTGCAAGAATATTATCTGTATCCTTTTCAAATCCAAGATACTTGAAATCCTGTAAACGCCAACCGTCGGGACATTCAAAACGAATTGTCTGAGAAGCTTTATTGAGAACATAAAAAGTTATATACATTGAATTAACGGTCTTGTCCTCAGAAATTTTTGAGCATAAAATAAAATTGTCCTTGTCGATTTTGCTTTCCTTTACTTCGTTGGCATATTTCATGCTGCTCAAATGCACATAATAAGGGTAGAGATAATTTATCGCAACTATTGCGACCGAAAAGAAGAGTAAAACGGATATTACTATAACAGAAACTTTTTTCATTTTTTATGCTCCTTCTTCGGCAGTCGTTAAATGCACGTTTCCATTATCACAAGCTGAGCATATAAAAGCTTTTACAAAGCTTCTCAGTCTCGAAAAGCCAAGACAAATCCCATACGGGAGCGCGGAGAAGTATCTTCTAACTTTAAAGTAAAAACTACACAAAATCTAAAACCTATTCTAACACAACAGAATAAAAAAAACAATAAAAACTAATCTATTTATCGGTAAAAGACTGCTTATTTATAATGACTAAACAATTTTTAATTTTTGCAAAGCATAAATAAAAATATTAAGACAACAAAAAAAGACCGCTAAAAGCGATCTTTCAGGATTCACACCCTCAAAACTGAACAAAGAATGAGAAAGTAAAGAATTGGGAATTGTAATAGTCTGAACCAAAGCTATGGTCAAGCCCTCGACCTATTAGTACTGCCCAGCTGAAAGTATCACTACTCTTACACCTGCAGCCTATCAACCTCATAGTCCATGAGGGGTCTTA
>OJJV01000168.1_pt1 | contig 64431 bp, 62 predicted proteins | sample 1596391 | NCBI WGS metagenome assembly OJJV01 (sample SAMEA4350164, study PRJEB24818) | metagenome | biome: human; feature: gut; material: faeces | place: Denmark | collected 2013-09
CTGCTTCCCCATTCCCCGCGGCGTCAGCTACAACGCCTACTGTCTGCTGGACGAGAAAACGGTGCTGTTCGACACCGTGGACTGGTCCGCCTGCCGCCAGCTGCTGGAGAACCTGAACCACGTCCTGAACGGGCGTGAGCTGGACTATCTGCTCATCAACCACTTGGAGCCGGATCACGCCGCCTGCATCGAGGAGATCCTGCTGCGGCACCCCAAGGTGAAGGTCATCTCCAACGAAAAAGCCTTCATGCTTATGCGGCAGTTCGGCTTCCACGTGGATGACCACGAGTGCATCGAGGTGAAGGAGGGGGACACTTTCTCCTTCGGCCGGCACACCGTCACCTTTGTGGGCGCGCCTATGGTGCATTGGCCGGAGGCCATGGTGACCTTCGACCTCACTGACGGCGTGCTGTTCTCCGCCGACGCCTTCGGCACCTTCGGCGCGCTGGACGGCAAGCTGTTTGCCGATGAGGTGGACTTTGAGCGGGACTGGCTGGACGATGCCCGCCGCTATCTTACCAACATTGTGGGCAAGTACGGCCCCCACATTCAGCTTCTGCTGAAAAAGGCCGGTGGGATCTTAGATCAGATCAAGTATATCTGCCCCCTCCACGGCCCGGTGTGGCGGGAGAATCTGGGCTGGTTCATCGGGAAGTACGACACATGGAGCCGGTACGCGCCGGAGGAAAAGGGCGTGCTGATCGTCTACGCCTCCATGTACGGCAACACGGAGAACGCGGCGCAGGCACTTGCGGCAAAGCTCTGCGACAAGGGCATGAGCCGTGTGGCACTGTACGACGTGTCCTCCACCCACGTGTCCCAGCTGATCTCCGAGGCGTTCAAGTACAGCCACATCGTGCTGGCCTCGGTGACCTACAATCTGGGCATCTACCCCGCCATGCACGACTTCCTTATGGATATGAAGGCGCTGAACCTGCAAAACCGCACCTTCGCCCTCATTGAAAACGGCTCATGGGCGGTGAAGTCCGGCGATCTTATGCAAAAATTCGTCAACAACGAGCTGAAGAACATGACGGTGCTCAACGAGCGGCTCAGTCTCGCCTCCTCGCTGGGGGAGGACAAGGCTGTTGAGCTGGAAACGCTGGCGGACGCGATTTTGGAGTCCGTGCAGTGACCGGCGCGGGGAGCGGAAGAAAGAAATAGGCTGCCGGAAGGCTCTGCCGCCTCCCTGCCGGGGAGACCGTATTCCGCGAGATGGGGCGGACAAGCACGATCCCGCGCTTGTCCGCCCTTTTTCCAAAAGAGGCACAGCGAGTCAGAACGTAACAAAACGAGTTTCGGAAAGGAGATGCTACTATGAATTACAGTGCTATGATCCAAAACCGCAAGTCCGTTCGCGCCTTTCGCGGTAAGGAGGTGCCGAACGAGGCACTCGCCCAGCTTCGCACCTACTATGAAAAGACCTGCCCCCGCCTTGTTCCGGAGATCGCCACGGAGCTGATCGTGCTGGACAAGGACGCGCAGCCGGCACTGGAAAGCTCCGCGGGCTACCAGCAGTTCCTCATTGGCGCGCCGCACTATCTGCTCCTTATGTCTGCCCGGCACATCCACGCGGGCGTCAACGCCGGGTACATGATGGAGGATCTTGTCCTCAAGCTGACGGAGCTGGACATCGACACCTGCTGGCTGACCTTTACCGACAGCGACAAGATCAAAAAGGCTCTGTCCCTTACCACCCCGCTGGATGTGGCGGCCATCGTGGCCTTCGGCTACGGGGAAAAGACGGCGAAAAAGCTGCGGATGAACATTCAGAGCATGTCGCAGATCGATGTGCAGGCCGAGCAGCAGTACTACGCGCCGAAAAAGAGCGTGCATGAGCTGGTCCACATGGAAAGCTGGAGCAACAAGTCCGGGCTTGATGAAATGATGGACTTCTATGACGATATGCTCTGGCAGGCCTTCTACGCCGCCGCCCTGTCCCCCAGCTACCTCAACCGCCAGCCCTACGGCTTCCTTGTCCGTGGCCACAGCATCTATCTGGTGCAGCAGGAGGACGCCTACACCGACAACCTCGACGCCGCGCTGGATCTGGGCATCGTGCTGCTCCACTTCTCCGCCGTCGCCTCCCAGTGGGCGGGAAGGGTGCGCTGGGAGCTTTCCCCGGATGCACCGGACGGCCTGCCTGCAGGGCATCGCGCGGCAGCCGTGTGCCGGGTGTAGAGGCGCTGCTTTCAGCCCCTATTGGGAGCATTTGCTTCAGATAGAAAAACCGGCTAATGCCAGTTCAAAACAGAAAATCAGGAGGTGTTTTTCCGATGGCCATCCGAACGGTAACGGATGCGATCCGCTATGTAGGGGCGGACGACAACACATTGACACTCTTTGAAAACCAGTACCCTGTCCAGCCTATGGGGGTGAGCTACAACTCCTATATCATTTTGGATGAGAAGATCGCTGTGATGGACAGCGTGGACGCACGGGCGGCGGAGGAATGGCTTTCCAATGTGACGCAGGTGCTGGAGGGGCGCAGCCCCGACTATCTTGTAGTCACACACATGGAGCCGGATCATTCCGGCAGCCTCATGCATCTGGCGCAAAGGTACCCGGAGATGAAGCTCGTGGGAAATGCGAAAACATTTACCATGATCAAGCAGTTTTTCGGCACAGGTGCGCTGACGGAGGGCCGTATGCTGGAGGTCGGCGAAGGAGATACGCTTTCCTTGGGTACGCACCGACTGCGCTTCCTGATGGCGCCGATGGTACACTGGCCGGAGGTAATGACAGCGTATGAGGAAACGGAAAAGATCCTGTTTTCAGCGGATGCCTTTGGCCGCTTCGGCGCACTGGAGCGGACTGCCCGCGCCCCGTGGGCGCCGCAGGCGCGGCGGTATTATTACAATATCGTCGGCAAATACGGCGCGCAGGTGCAGGCTCTGCTGAAAAAGGTCTCCGCACTGGAGATCAAAACGATCTGCCCGCTCCATGGCCCGATGCTCACAGAGGGATTGGGGGAGTATCTGCGGCTGTATGACCTGTGGTCACAGTGGAAGCCGGAGGAACCGGAGAGCATACTGATCGCGCATGCGTCCATCCACGGAAACACCGCCCATGCGTCGGAGATCCTCAAGGGCAAGCTGGAGGGAAAAGGCGCGCGAGTTACCTTGTGCGATTTGACCGTGACAGACCTGTCCTATGCCGTGACCAGCGCATTCTACTGCGGGAAGCTGGTGTTGGCCAGCTCCACCTATGACGGAGGACTGTTTCCGCCCATGAAGGCGTTTTTGGAGCATTTACAGGCCAAGGGTTTCCGGAGCCGCCGGGTCGGCTTGATGGAAAACGGCTCCTGGGCACCCGCCGCTGCGCGGCTGATGCGCGCCGAGCTGGAAAAGATGAAGGATCTCCGACTGTGCGAAACGGAGGTATCGCTGCGCGGCGCACTGAACCAAACCAGTGAGGCGCAGATGGACGCTCTGGTGGCTGAGCTCTGCGCGGAGTAAGCGGCGGGAGACTGGACGGTATCCCCACGCCGAGGCTGGCTTCGGCCAGCCGCCCGATGCTTCAAAAGCAGAGCGTCATCACCGGCTTGGACGACAATATGGTGCTGCGTGAGGCTGAAGCCTTGAGAATGGATAAAAGCGCAGCCGCAGAGAACATCTGCGGCTGCGCTTTTTGCTGCACTTCCTTGCAATTTACAGCGCTGCCTTTTTCCGTTTCCTGATCTTCGTCCGAAACGTTCCGAAGGGCGCGACGGTATTGACGTGGATAAATTTGTAAACCTCCCACACCGCTGTTTTGGTGGCGTCATCCGCCCACCTTCTCATGTGCGGCTGGAACAGCTCATCCTCGCTCATGGAATCGATCATGGTCTGGATAGCGGCGATATTTTCATTTAATTTGCCCCTCAATTCCGCCAAGGACAAATGGGCGTAGGTGTCCGTGAACCATTGGTACAGGCCGCCCAGCTGGTTCCATCTGAACTGCTCCGATGGCGTTTTCACTTCAACTCCGTGCTGCTCATCAGCCTCCCAGCTTAAAAGCAGCGTTGTCCACCCTACCTGATATGCAAGATTCTCTGCCGGTGTCCTGTCCACACCGGGCACTCTTTTATCCTTCAGGGCTTCCGGGATCGTATCAAACTCGGAATTGTACTTTTCAAAGCTCTGACGGATCTCGTTTTTGAGATCCTCTTTATCCCTGTATGTTCTCAAGACAGTCTCCTTTACCGGTTCTCCGCCAGATATTCCTCCGCGTAGTGGACAGCCACCGCGCCGTCCGATACGGCGGTGACCACCTGCCGCAGCGCCTTGGTGCGCACGTCGCCCGCGGCGAACACGCCGGGGAGGTTGGTGCGGGTGGATTCATCCGCGATGATGTAGCCGGATTTGTCCAGCGTCAGCTCGCGTCGGAACAGCTCCGTCGCCGGGGCGCGTCCCACGCTGATGAACACACCGTCGCAGGCAAGGTCATGTTCCGCGTCGGTGTTGACATCTTTTAGCCGAAGCCCCGTCAGGCGGCTGTCGTGCAGCAGCGCGGAGACGGTGCTGTTCCAGCAAAATTCCACGTTGGGCGCGTTCATCAACGGCTCATGATAGACCTTCGTAGCCCGCAGGCTGTCCCGGCGGTGAATGAGGTAGACCTTTTTGGCAATACGGGACAGGGTCAGGGCGTCCGCCGCGGCAGAGTTGCCGCCGCCCACCACCGCCACGGTCTTGCCCCGATAGGGCGCGCCGTCGCAGGCGGCGCAGTAGTGAACGCCCTTGCCGACGAGTGCCTCCTCGCCGGGAATGCCCAAGGGGCGGGGTGTCGCACCGGTGGCGATGACCACCGTGCGGCTCTGAAAGACGCCCTCGCTGGTCTCCAGCGTCTTGATCCTCCCGGAAAGGCTGGCCTTATACACCTCCGCCAGCTCCGTCACCGCGCCGAAGCGCTCGGCGCTCTGCTGCATTTTTTCGCCCAGCGTAAAGCCGTCGATGCCGCTTTCAAAGCCGGGATAGTTGTCGACCTGCTCCGTCAGCGCCATCTGCCCGCCGGCGGAGAGCTTTTCCAGTATCACTACAGAAAGCCCGCTTCTGGCGGCGTACAGAGCGGCGGTGTATCCGGCGGGGCCGCCGCCGATGACGATCATGTCATAAATCTGCTCCATAGCCACGCCCTCACTGCGCCAGCGTTTCCCGGATAAACGCCTCGATGGCCGCCTTGGAGCCGGGGGCGACGACGGAGCCGAGCACCTCGCCGTCCTTGAAGAGCATCAGCGTGGGGATGGTGTCGATGCCGAAGCGCTGGATGAGCTGCGGCTCCTCGTCGTAGTTGATCTTGCCTGCCGTCAGAGTGTCGGCGTACTGCTCACCCACCTTGTCGAAGGCCGGGGCAATGCGGCGGCAGTAGGGGCACCACTGAGCCCAGAAATCCACCAGTACGGGCTTGTCCGCGTGCAGAACATCGTTTTCAAAGTTCTTGGTCGTAATGGTAAGCATCGTATATCCTCCTATTTGTGTGCAAAAAGTTGTGTTTCAATATCTGTAATCGTAATGTGCGAGAGATAGGCGGCGCATTCCTCATTCATGCTCCGGTACAGCGCATCCATCACGCCCGCCATGCCAGAGCAGATGGCGCAGTCCCGGTCGATGTCGCCGCTGTGCCACGCGCAGTCCACAAAGCGGGTATTTATCGCCTCCGCCACTTGCTGCAGGGTCAGGGTCGCCGGGTCTGCCGTCAGGCGGTAGCCGCCGTCCAAGCCCTCCCGGGTCTCCACCATGCCTGCCTTTTTTAGTCCCGCCATGACGCGGCGAACACGGGTGGGGTTGGTGCAGATGTTCTCCGCCAGCGCTTCGCTGCTGAGGGAGCGTCCGCTGTGGCTCAGGCAGACCAGCGCGTGGACGGCCAGATTAAAGGAACTGTCCATGGTTATCCCTCCTGCGATAATCTGTACTTGCGACAAGCACAGTTTATATTGTAACTATAACAGATACAGTTTGGCATGTCAAGCTTTTTCGTCAATTTTTTCAGCGGAAGCCCTACATAGCTGTTGACAACAGGGCGAATATGCGTATAATGGGAAACAAGAATAAGAATAGTTCTTATTTTGGAGGGGTGCAGTATGCCGAAATACGCAGAGGAGATATTGGCCGCCGTAACGGAGCTGCAGCAGCATCCCACGGCGGAGCAGGTGTTCCTGGAGATGAAAAAGGAGCATCCCAGCATTGCTCTGGGTACGGTATATAAGCACCTGAACGGTTTGGCGGAGGAGGGGCTTTTGCTCCGCATCACCGAGCCGGGTTCGCCGGACCGGTACGACCGGACGGAACGGCATGATCACCTGATTTGCAGCCGGTGCGGGAAAATCACGGACGTTCGGCTGCCGGATATGCAAGAGCGGATCCGGGAGGCACTGGGGCAGGAGATCCTCTCCTACGACCTCAGGATCCGGTATATCTGCCCCGCTTGCCGGGAGCAGGAAAAAGACAACATTATGGAGGAGAAGCACCATGAACGCTAACGTATCTAAGCTGCTCAACGAGCAGATCAACAAGGAGTTCTACTCCGCCTATCTGTATCTGGACTTTGCCAACTACTACGCCGCCGTCGGACTGGACGGCTTTGAGAACTGGTACCGGGTACAGGCGCAGGAGGAGCGGGATCACGCCATGCTGTTCTATCAGTATTTGCAGAATAACGGCGAGGGCGTCACCTTTGCGGCTATCGCAAAGCCGGAGTGGGAACGGGGCAATCACATGACCCCGCTGAAAAAGGCACTGGAGCACGAGAAGCTGGTCACCGCCAGCATCGACGCCATCTACGCCGCCGCGTACGAGGCAAAAGACTTCCGCGCCATGCAGATGCTGGACTGGTTCATCAAGGAGCAGGGCGAGGAGGAGAAGAATGCCGCCGACCTCATCACTAAGATGGAGCTGTTCGGCGGAGACAGCAAGGGGCTGTATATGCTCAACAGCGAGCTGAAGGCACGGGCCTACACCGCGCCCTCCCTGGTGCTGTAAGCCGAGCGCGGCTGCGGGCCTTCGCATCAGACAAAAGGCAGACTGCATACAGGCGGCCTGCCTTTTCTTCTGGCAGGCGGTTAGAGGAGACTAACTACATATAAAACAGAAAGGAATTCGGAGCTTGAACAAGGAAAAGGAGATCGAAACCGTTACCCTCATGGTGCGCCGGTATTGCCGGGGCGTACATGGGACAAGGGGCGGTGCACTTTGCCCGGCGTGTGCCGCCCTACTGGAATACGCCCGCAGCGGCGGGACAGATGCCCGCACGGGAAAATTTAGCGGCACTGTGAGGCCTTGCTGAGAGGCACAAGGCGGCAAAAGATAAAGAAGAGATAAGGACAACGGCTATGAAAGAACACAAGAATTTCTGGGACAAAAATGCCGGTCGGTACGACCGCTTTATGCAAAAGGATCGGGCGGCGTATGACGAGATGTATGTGCTGATCCGGCCGGTTGTAAAAGCTAAGACGGTGTTGGAGCTGGCGACCGGCACGGGGCTGATCGCCAAGCACATCGTGAACGCGGCGGCTCTTGTTGAGGCGACGGACGCCTCCGCGGAAATGATCGCAGAAGCGAAACGGGACAATCACTCGGCGAAGCTTCATTTTTCCGCGCAGGATATGTTCCGCCTGCCCTATGCGAACCAGTCCTTTGATGTAGTGATCGTGTCCAACGCGCTGCATATCGTGCCGCAGCCGGAGAAAGCCCTGCAAGAAATCAAGCGGGTTCTGAAGGATGACGGCGTGTTGATTGCGCCGACCTTTACCCATGCGGGAAACTCGTTTTCCGGCAAGGTCAAAGCCTTTTTCATGAAGCTGGCAGGCTTTCCTCTCCACAGCAGGTGGACGAGCGCGGAATACCTGCGCTTCCTACGGCAAAACGGCTGGACGGTGCGGAAAAGCGCTGTTCTGAAAGCATCTTTTCCGCTGACCTATGCCGAATGTGTGAAATCGGAGGTGTGATAAGATGTCATTTTTTGAGAACACCAGAAAGCCTGTGGGGCTTGGCGGGAAAATCATGGTCGACATGATGAACCTGGGGCACAGTCCTGTGGCACGGTGGGGACTTCACTTTTTGGAGCTTACTCCGGACGCCAGGGTGCTGGATTGCGGCTGCGGCGGTGGGGCGAACATGAAAAGGCTGCTGAAAAAATGCCCGCAGGGCATCGTCAAGGGCATCGACTATTCGCCCGTCAGCGTGGAGAAAACAAAAAAGGTCAACGAGACCGCCATCGCGGAGGGTCGCTGCGCCGTTCTGCAAGGCAGTGTGGCGGATATGGTGTTTGCGGACAACTGGTTTGACACCATTACAGCCTTTGAAACCGTCTATTTCTGGCCTGACCTGCCGCAGTGCTTCCGGGAGGTTTATCGAGTGCTGAAGCCCGGCGGGACATTTCTCATCTGCAACGAGAGCAGCGGCGATACGGACAAGGACAAGAAGTGGACGGAGATCATCGGCGGCATGACCATCTACAAGGACGCCGAGCTGAAGACGTATCTGGAGCAGGCGGGCTTTCACGATGTGCAGATACACAAAAAGAAAGGCTGGCTCTGCGTCACAGCGCAGAAATGAGGGAGAAGCAGACAGATGAAGGACAAGAAGCTCCTATTTGACCGCAAAAGCCATGTGCTGTATTCCCGGCCCTGCAAGAAGGAGATACGGGCGAAGATCGCCCTGCACTACCCGGAAGCGGAGCGGGAGACGATATGGGAACAGGTACAGCGGCAGTACGCGGTCTTTCTCTCCGACTGGCGCACCGATTTGGGCGGCAAACGGAACTTCCACAACGGCGTAGGCGGCACCTACGACTGCATCGCCATCATGAGCTATTACACGGTCTGCAAAGCCGTCACATCCTTCCGCGAGATCGAGGAGATGGAGGAAAATCTGATTCTTCCGACTTTCCGCAGGCTGCGGTTTGTGGACTGCAACAAGCCGTTCTGGAGGAAGCTGATGTACAAGGCGTTTGTTCGTGCGAAAAGTGGCTGCGACAAATGGCACGATTACGAGATGACGGTTGCGCCTTATAAAAACGGCAAGCCCATCTATTATGAATTTACGTCGTGCCCGGCAGCGGAGTTTGCTATCCGGAACGGTCTTACAGACATCATGCCTGCCCTGTGCAATGTGGACTACGCGTCCATGGAGTTGCTCCACGCAAGGCTGGTGCGGACGACCACCTGTGTGGACGGCTGCCGATGCGACTATACCCTCTGCGGCGATAAAGACCCGTATCTGAAGAAGCATCCCGAATACAGAGACGAGGCGGGCTATAGGCGAAACAAGTAACAATTAACGCAAAGGCGGTGAGATAAATGGAAACCTTTATCGGAATCATGATCCCTTTCTTGGGTACAACGCTGGGTGCGTCCTGCGTATTCTTTATGAAAAAAACGCTTAGTGATTTGATACAGCGTTCCCTTGCGGGTTTCGCCGCCGGGGTGATGGTGGCAGCGTCCATCTGGAGCTTGCTGATCCCCGCCATTGAGCAGTCAGAGGATATGGGGAAGCTGTCCTTTCTCCCCGCCTTTATCGGATTTTGGGTCGGCGTGCTGTTTTTGCTCCTGCTTGACCGTTTGATTCCCCATCTTCATGTGGGAAGTGAACAGGCCGAGGGTCCGAAAAGCAAGCTCGGGCGCACCACCATGATGGTGCTGGCTGTTACCTTACATAATATCCCGGAGGGAATGGCAATCGGCGTGGTGTATGCAGGCTTCCTCGCGGGAAATACGCAAATTACGGCGGCAAGCGCACTTGTCCTGTCCCTTGGCATCGCCATTCAGAATTTCCCCGAGGGTGCGATCATCTCCATGCCCCTGCGGGCGGAGGGCGAGAGCAAGGGCAAGGCATTTCTCGGCGGCGTACTCTCCGGCGTGGTGGAGCCCATCGGCGCGGTGCTGACGCTTCTTGCGGCGCAGCTTGTGATCCCGGCGCTGCCGTATCTGCTGAGCTTTGCGGCGGGCGCCATGCTCTATGTGGTGGTGGAGGAGCTGATCCCCGAAATGTCACAGGGAAAGCACTCCAACATCGGCACGATTTTCTTTGCCGCTGGCTTTAGCGTCATGATGACGCTGGATGTGGCACTGGGATAGGCGCGGCTGTGCCGCAGCAATGCCGGTCTGCATCCGAGGCTTACTTGGTAGAGAACCATGGCATTGGGGCGCGACGGCAGGCGGTGATCTTTGAAGAGCCGCCTTCGGGCGGCTTCTCAAGGGCTATATGGTTAGAGTGTGCTAACCAGCAAACATTCAAAGGAGACGAGAGCGGAGAGTTTCCGCACGAGGTGGGGCTGTTTCTCAGCTACCCGCCGGAGGACGTGAAGGGCTTCATCGCCCACCGCGCGAACGATTTTAAGTGCGCGGGGCTCTGGAAGGTCTACGGCAACGAGGAAAAGGCGCGTTCGCTGTTCGCAAAATACAAAAATGCACGGAGATCTACTGCGCACTCTGGCAAAGCGGCTCGAAGCTGGAGCAGCTTGCCGTTGCAGTTTGATCATATAACGTCACAAAAGAAAGGAATTTACGAAAATGAAAACTGCTGTTGTTTATTGGAGCGGCACAGGCAATACGGAGGCGATGGCGCAGGCCGTTGCCGAGGGCATGACCGCCGCGGGTGCGGAGGCTGTGCTGCTCACACCCGATCAGGTACAGCCCGGCGATCTGAACGCCTACGGCGCCATCGCCTTCGGCTGCCCCGCCATGGGCGCCGAGGTGCTGGAGGAAATGGAGTTCCAGCCCATGTTCGATGCCTGCAAGCGCAGCCTTGGCGGCAAACGCGTGGCGCTGTTCGGCTCCTACGGCTGGGGCGATGGCGAGTGGATGCGCACTTGGGAGAGTGACTGCGACAGCACAGGGGTGAACCTCGTTTGCGAGAGTGTGATCTGCACGGAGATGCCCGACGACGCGGCACTTGAAGCCTGCCGCGCCTTGGGCAAGGCGTTGGTGGAGTGAGAAATGATGCACGCCGCTGACGATTGCTTCAGCGGCAGCTTGCGCGGTTTGCATTTGCCAAACAGCCTATCCGAAAAGGCAGGGACACCTCTTGCGGTGTTCCTGCCTTGCGCTGTATGGCGAGTATTGAAAAAGAATATGCTCAAGCATCCAAGACAGGTGAACAGAGAGGCACTGTGTTGAGTAGCCGTAAAGCGGAATAAGAAAACATGTTTGAATCGGCTGGTCCTTTTGCTGAAAGCACTGAGGCCTTCCCTCTCGGCACACGGATGACATTGGGCAAACGGAAAATTCGCAGGAAAAGTAGGGATGCCTGGTTTTCTACATTGAAATCCCTGCGCGCTTATGGTACAATATTTTTCACAGGCGCTGTGCCGTCGGATTTGAGGCAAACTGCGTACAGGCAGGCTGCCTTTTCTTTCATCCGTCGGTTAGAGTAGGCTAACCTGTGCGCAGAACTGGAAAGGTGGAATGGACCAATTTGCATAAAAGTGTCTAATCATGTGTCGGAGGAGGTGGCCTGGTATGCAAGAAGCACAATATGATTTTCTTCACGGGCAAACGGATCGCAGCGACTTTTTCTCCCCCGCAATGCAGCAACTTTGTGGTATTATGAAAGACAATCAGGTTGCTTTGCCAAGCGATATTGGAGAAGGATATTTCCGCTATATTTCACCGTGCCCCAATATCGAGATGTATATTTGCGATGTAATGTTTTACAGGGACACAGTGTTGCGGGAGCAGGTGTACAAGGATTCTTTTTCCGTCATTTTCTCTCTTTCCGATGCGTTGGAGTGGAAGGCTTCGGGCAGAAACCAAAAAACGTTGTTGGAAAAGGGAAATTGCTGCGTATACGGCAGTGGTCTGTTTGATGCGGAAAATATCTATGAGGCAGGACAGAGATATATAGGCGTCGGGCTGAACCTGCATCCCTGTCGGTTTCGGTCTGTGATGGATGGCTTGCAGAAGAAAAAGGCTTGCACCGCCTTTAACGGGGGAAAAACCCCGCCAAAACATAGAATCACCGCTACCATAGAAGCTACGATACGCCAGATATTGCAGTGTAACTACAATGACTGTGCAAAGTCATTGTATCAAGAAGGAAAGATACTGGAACTTGTTGCAGCCTTTGCGAACGAGATGATGGATCAGAATTCTGTTGCTGTGAAGGGGTCGTTGAGCTGGGCGGATAGCGAGACGTTACTTCGGGTCAGGCGACAGATAGATGAGGGATTTCTGGAACCCGTGACCATCGCGGAGCTCTCCAAACAGCACTTTATGTGTGAATCCAAACTCCGTGAGATATTTCGAAAGCACTATGGAATCACCATATATCAATATATGTTAAATCGCCGCATGGAGCATGCCTGCGAACTGTTGTCCGCGCCCGATGCTCAGGTGAAAGACATAGCAGGGTTGGTGGGGTACAGCAACATCAGCCATTTCAGCGACGCCTTCCGAAAAAAGTTCGGATGCACTCCGAGCGAATATAAGAGGAACTTACCATTCTGAAACATAAAAGCAAAGACACAGGTGTGTTCTTTTGTGGCTACTTGGATGGAAATTACAAAGATTGCATCTTCCCTTGAAAAACCAGAATGGTAGGCAGCACATTTCGAGGAAGATCTTGCCCAGAGGAAACTATATCATTTGAAATGTGAGTTGCTCAGCAGCGGCATACACATTGATGCTAGTGCTGGGCGGAATTAACCATTCGCGCGGGGCTGCAAAACGAGCCTACGCACAAGTAAAACTTCGACCGCTGAAAAAGCAGAGCGGCGGGACAGATAAAGGCTGTCCCGCCGCTCGTGTTTTAAGGGCATATTGGCTTGATAAACCGGAAGTTACAGCGCCGCCTTTTTCCATTTTCTGATCTTAGTTCTAAAAGTTCCGAAAGGAGCAACAGTATTAACGTGAATGAACCTGTAAACTTCCCATACAGCTGCTTTTGTAGCATCATCAGCCCATTTTCTCATATGCGGCTTAAATAATTCATCCGCACTGAGCGAATCAATCATTGCGCAGATAGACTTGACATTTTCGTTCAGTTCGGCTTTCAACTCTTGAAGAGACAAATGAGCGTAGGTATCCGTGAACCACTGATACAGCTCGCCAAGTTGGTTCCATTTGAATTCGTCCGACGGCGTCTTTACTTGAAGCCCCTTCCTTTCATCTTCCTCCCATTTAAGAACCAATGTTGTCCAACCCACCTGATAGGCAAGGTTTTCTGCTGGGGTCCGGTCAACCTCATCAACCCTTTTATCTTTTAAGGCTTCTGGTATGCAATCAAACTCCGAAATATATTTATCAAATGTTTTATTGATTTCAGCTTTGAGTTCTTCTTTACTTTTGTATACTCGCAAAAAAACACCTCCATAAATTTCGGTTTGTCTATTGAGCAACAATTCTGATTATAGCATAGCTTTATGAATTATTCTATTACTGCACTGAGCATCATGGCGCTTTAGGGGAAAGACATGGCGTTTTCTGGGGGATTTTTCCTTTCGCCGACTGTATAATGGTAGGCGGTTAGAAAAGGTTGACCCCACACGGTTAAAAGACTCAGCTGTTCTGTTATTTCGCTATGCGCGCCCGTTGGTTAGCTTGCTCTAACTAAAGATTTATTACTCAGGAGGTCATCAGAATGAAAAAATTCGCAATGCTCATGTTGTACCTTGTGCTTGTGTTTGCTCTTGCAGCCTGTGCTGGAACGGATACCACGCCGCAGGGATCGGTCTCGGATACCGTCACGGTAACGGATATGAAGGGCGAGGTTGCCATCCCGGCAAATCCACAGCGCATCGTTGATGTAGCTGGCTTGACAGAGGAACTTCTTATTCTGGATATGAAGGTAATTGCCTCGGCTAATACCAGCATGTTCGATGGGGTGTCTGTCCCCAAACATCTGGCAACGCTTTTTGCCGAAAGAGGTATTGAGGTTGTCGGCAATTACTCCGGGTCTTCTTCTACCGGAGACCTGAACCTCGAAAAGATCGCGGAGTTAAAGCCTGATCTGATCATTATGAATATTCGCCACGAGAAGGTTTATGAACAACTCGCGGCTATTGCTCCCACGGTCATGATCGACGATGACATAAGCTATGTTAACTGGCGCGGAAGATTTAAGCAGCTGGGGCAGTGGTTTGATAAAGAAGCAGCCGTAGAAAAATGGCTTGCCGACTACGACGCCAAAGCTGCGGAGCTTGCGGCGAGAATCAGGGATATGATTGGGGACGAAACCTTTGCTGTATTGGAGGCCAATTCCGTTCATTTTGGTTCCTATTACATCTATCGCAGCGGCGGGCCGGGTGAGCTTGTCTACGATGAGCTGAAACTCACACCATCAGCCGGAGTACCGGAGAATGTCTGGGGTGAAGTGGTCGATGCGGAATACTTTTCCCTGATCGATGCAGATCACATCTTCTTTTTTAGCGACGACGGCAGAGCTGGAGACACGGGGAACCTTGCCGTGTGGAAGAATATGAAAGCGGTCAAAGCCGGCAACGTTTACTTTGGTATCAATGAGGATCAGTATAATATGGCTTTTACGGCGATGGGGAAGGAACTCTATTTGGAAAAACTCGCGAACGCGATTCTGAACCATGGGGACGTTGAGTAAGGAAACAGGCGCGGTTGCGGGAATATCGCAGAGACAAGAGAGATACAAACGCTCCGCGCCGGCTTTTCTGATTATTCTTGCCGCATTGGTGCTGCTGCTTGGGTTCTCAATGGTTCTCTCCGTCTGCACCGGCATTGCTGGCGGTAGCTTCAAGGCCTTTGCGGAAACGGTTATGTTCCCCGCTAAGGCTTCTGGTGTTGGAATGATTATGTTGAAAATACGTATGCCCAGGGCGCTGGCTGCCGGGCTGACAGGAATGGCCTTCGCTCTCTCCGGCGCTGTGATGCAGGGAATTACCAGAAACCCCCTGTCGGACGCCGGCCTTCTGGGGATCAATGCGGGAGCCGGTTTTTTTGTTGTACTGTCCGCAATTCTGTTTCCCGCCGCACCAGACATCGTGAAAACATGTGCCGCCTTTGCCGGAGCCGCTCTTGCGGTATTCATGGTCTATGGTTTCGGCGCCGGCAAACATAGATCCGAATCTTTCCGGTTCATTCTGGCAGGCGCTGCTGTATCAGCCCTGCTTACCGCGTTGAGTCAGGCGGTTTCTCTGGCGTTTGGAATCGTGAAATCCCTTTCTTTCTGGAGCGCGGGAAGTTTGTCCGGTGTGACATGGCAAAGCTTGAAAATGCTATCCCCGGTGATTCTCTCAGCCAGTGCACTTGGTTTGCTTTTATCGAGCCGGCTATCAGCGCTGGCACTGGGAGAAGAAAGCGCCGCCAGCTTGGGCGTAAATGTCCGCACGGTCAGGCTTTTCGGTATGCTTGTGGTGTTGCTGCTTGCGGGAGCCAGTGTATCGCTCGTGGGAGGCATCGCATTTATCGGTCTTATCGTACCGCATATATCCCGACTTCTTGTGGGCGGTGATTACCGCAGGCTGGTTCCCGTGTCTGCGCTCATGGGCGGCGTTGTGCTGGTGCTGTCGGATATTGCGGCGCGCATGATAAACGCCCCTTTTGATACGCCTGTCGGCGCACTGGTATCCATCCTCGGCGTGCCCGTCTTTTTTGCGCTTACTTTCAGGAAGGAGGGCATGGTCTTATGAAAAAGAAAACCAGACAGCTCCTTATCCTCAACGGTCTTCTTATCCTGATTGTAGCTGCGGCTATCTTATCCGTTAACAGTGGTTACGCAAGAATTCCCTTCTCAGCTGCGGTTCACAGTATATTCCAACCGCATATGGAGGGAGCCTCCGTAGTCGTAGCGCAGTTTCGCGTTCCGAGAATCGTCCTCGCCGTTCTATGTGGGATGGGTCTGGCACTTGCCGGATGCGTTATGCAGACTGTCACGGGGAATCCGCTGGCCGATCCGGGGATATTGGGCATAAACGCAGGGGCGGGATTTGCCGTTATGCTGTTCCTGACATTTTTCCCTGCACTGCATATACGTACCATGGCATACCAGCCGATATTTGCCATAGCGGGCGGGCTTTGCACAACGGGACTGCTGTATCTTTTTGCAAAGAGGAACGGAAAACTCCTCCCAATATATTTTCTGTTGGGCGGCATCGGTCTTGCGTCCCTATTTTCTTCTTTTATGCTGATCATGGCCGCGAACATGGACAACAGCAGCTATCAGCTCGTGGCAAGATGGCTTGCAGGAAATATTTGGGGAACGAGCTGGCATCAGGTTCTTGCCCTGTTGCCCTATATGCTCATACTGGTTCCTTTTCTTCTTACAAAGTCGAACATACTGGATATTCTCATTTTAGGAGAGAATACTGCCATTTCTCTGGGGATAGCCGTAGAGAGGGAGTTGAGACTGCTCCTGATTGCATCGGTGGCTCTTACCTCTGCCTGCGTTGCCGTCAGCGGAGGGGTCGGTTTTGTGGGACTGGTAGCGCCGCATATGGCACGAAGGCTGATCGGAGGCAGACACCACGCCCTTATGCCTGCCTCCATGCTGCTGGGGGCGCTGCTGTTGCTTTTGGCAGACACGTTGGGACGGTCTGCCTTTCAGCCGAGGGAGATCCCGGTTGGTATCGTGATCTCCGTGCTTTCGGCTCCGTATTTTCTGTTCCTGCTCCGCAGGTATTTTTAAGGGAGGATGTCTATGCTTTCACATATGCAGGCAAAGGGTTTGTCTGCCGGATATAACGGGGAGGCCGTCTTCAGGGGGCTTGACTTAAAAATCACGGAAGGCAGCATAACCACCTTGATAGGCTCCAACGGCTCTGGAAAATCCACCATACTGAAGACACTGTGCCGGATCATTTCCCCGGATTCCGGCGCAGTATACCTTGATGGCGAAGCGATCCACAGAATGCCGACAAAGCGTGTTGCCCAGAGACTTGCGCTGCTGCCGCAGGGAGCACAAGCCCCTGCCGGCATCACAGTCGGCGACCTTGTGGAATACGGGCGTTTTCCTTACAGGTCGGCGCTAAGCGGTCTCGGCGAAAAGGATCGGGAGATCATCCAGTGGGCTCTTGCCAGTACAGGCATGAGTTCTCTTGAACATAGAGAAATGGAGAGGCTTTCGGGAGGTCAACAACAGCGGGCATGGATCGCCATGGCGTTGGCGCAGAAAACAGGATTGCTGTTTCTGGATGAACCCACGACCTATTTGGACATCTCGCACCAACTGGATATATTGTACCTTCTGCGCCGCCTCAACCGGGAAAATGGTGTTACCATCGTAATGGTTCTTCATGATTTAAATCATGCCATCATGTTTTCCGACTATTTGGTGGCGATCAAAGACGGGATACTACACAGCGCCGGTACGCCGCAAGAGGTTATTACCCAGCAGGCGTTGCGGGAAATCTTTGATATAGAAGCGGAGGTCATTACACATCCGGTATTAAATGTTCCGGTATGCCTTCCCTTCAGGATAACGGAACAAAACAAAAAAACAGGAGGTTCGAACACATGAAAAAAGGGCTGCAATCAGTGGTGTTCTCAGTGTTGGTGGGTGCGCTGCTGCTGTGCGCCGGATGCGGCAAATCGGGAGACATCTACACGGCGGGCGTTTATACGGCTTCCGCTGAAGGTTATTCCGGTTCGGTTACCGTAGCGGTAGAGTTTGACGGGAGCAGCATATTGTCTGTACATGTCCTATCTCACAGCGAAACAGTAAATATCTCAGACCTCGCAATCGATGAACTCCCTTCCCGGATCGTGGAGGCGCAGACCTGGGATGTGGATGCCGTTTCATCTGCAACATTTACCAGCGATGCCATTCGTGAAGCGGTCAGAGATTGCCTCGCGCAGGCGGCACTCCGATGAACCATTTGCGTTGCAAAGGATATTTTGCGGTGATAGAATGGGTGAGATGAAGGGCAAGTCAAAAAATCAGCCATAGCTGCTGTTTTAAGTGCTTTTCCAGCGAAGTGCCGCAGGCATTTCGCTGGAGATTCCATATATGGCTGTATGAACTCCCTTCTATGCGCAAAAGAATATCGCGAATCCTCCAAGCAAAGGTATATGTGTTTAGTATAAAATGTGTCACTCTCATTGACAAACTCAATATGCTCAGTTATAATATACCAGCGGTATATACCATCGGTATATCAGGAGGCGTAGGAGATGGAACGAGCGGAAACTCAAAAGAAGATCCTTGAGATTGGAAAAAAAGAATTTCTGGAAAAAGGCTTCAAGGACGCATCTCTGAACCAAATCGTCGCGGAGGCAGGCTTCACGAAGGGTGCCTTCTACGGCTACTACCCGGATAAGACCGCTCTGTTTGAAGATCTTGTGGGTGAGACCGCAAAGGAGCTGCTCACCCGCTTCAAGGCGGCACAGGACGATTATTTTGACCTTGTCCCGGAGGGGAGAGCAAAAGACAGTCTGGAGCTTTCCACCCAACACCTGCACGAGCTTGTCGCGTTCATGTACGACCATTTTGACGAATTCAAGCTGATCCTCTGCCGGGCGGAGGGAACGGGCTACGCGGATTTCATCGAGGTGCTGGTAGAACTGGAGGTCGATCGATCCGAAGAATACTACGCCCTCCTCAGAAAAAACAGTATGCTCTCCGGGAGCATGACCCGTCAGCTTCATCACATGATCACAAGGGCCTACTTTACGGCGGTGTGTGAAACCATTGTCCACGATATGCCGAGAGAGGAAGCCATGAAATACGTTGATGAACTGGCTATCTTTTTCCACTCCGGCTGGAGCGGACTTTTAAGGCTCGAATGAGCCTTAAAAAAATAACCACCAGTTAGTCGTCTCTAACTGGTGCGGCGCATCCTCCAAGAATCTACATATTTTTAGAAAGGAACACGGAATATGAGCAAACAGAGAAAAGAAAAGCAGCCGCCGGTGCTGGGCAGGCTGCTGGAATACGCCGGAGGGCATAAGTGGCTGTCCGTCTTGGGCTGCGGACTGTCCGGCGTTTCGGCGGCGGCCGGCATTTTCCCGTTCGTCTTTGTCTGGTACGCAGCTAGAGGCATTTTAACGCCGGGAGGCGGCGTTCCGGCAGGGCTTGCCCGCTACGGCTGGTATGCGCTGGCGGCGGCGCTTCTGAGCGCAGCGATCTATTTCGCTGGACTTATGTGTACGCACCTTGCGGCCTTCCGGGTGGTGACGAATATGCGAAAGGCGGCGGTCGCCCATCTCATTGATCTGCCGCTGGGGTACTTTAACGCCAATCTTACGGGGCAACTGCGCAAGCAGATCGACGACAACGCGGCGCTGACAGAAACGCTCCTTGCCCACACTATCCCCGACGCGGTGGGCGGGATCGTAACGCCGATACTGGCGGTGGGGCTGCTCTTCGTCTTTGACTGGCGCATGGGGCTTGCCTGCCTGATCCCTATGATTATCGGGCTTGCCTGCCTGATGTCCATGATGACGGGCGCCGGCATGAAGTTCTTTGAGGAATACCAGCGCGCAGGAGAGCGCATTTCCGCCGAGGCCACGGAGTATGTCCGGGGCATCCCGGTGGTCAAGGTCTTCCAGCAGACAGTTTACTCCTTCAAGAGCTTTCATGCCGCCATCCTCAGCTACCGCGACCTTGCCAGCGGCTACGCCATGATGTGCCGTATGCCCTACACGCTGTTTACGGTAGTACTGAACGCCATGTTCCTGCTTCTCATGCCCTTGGGGATGGTTCTCGTCGGCGGCGCGGCAGACGGCTGGGCGGTGCTGGCCGATCTGGTGTTCTACATTTTCTTCGCGCCCCAGCTTGCCTTTATGATGGAGCGGCTGATGTACGCGGTCAACGCACAGATGGAGGCCGCCGAGGCAGTGAACAAGCTGGAGGCGATATTGAAGGAGTCGCCCCTTCCCGAGCCTGCGGCGGACAGCGGAAGCAAGCCCGCAGACAGCGGCATTTCCTTTGAGAATGTCACCTTTTCCTATGACGGCGCAGACAGACCCGCGCTGACGAATGTGAGCTTCCACCTGCCGCAGGGGGAGGCGTGGGCACTGGTGGGCCCCTCCGGCGGCGGCAAGACCACCATCGCCCGGCTGATCCCGCGCTTTTTCGATGTGCAGGCAGGAGCGGTGCTTCTGGGCGGACGGGATGTGCACAGCATCCCCACCGCGGAGCTGATGGAGCAGATATCCTTTGTCTTTCAGGAGGTGCGCCTGTTTAAGAAGAGCATCCGAGACAACATCCGCGCCGCCCGGCCGGACGCCACCGAGGCGGAGATATTACACGCGGCGCAGCTTGCCCAGTGCAGCGATATTCTGGAAAAGACGCCGGGCGGGCTGGACGCCGTGATCGGCGCCAAGGGCGTGTACCTCTCCGGCGGCGAGATGCAGCGCATCGCGCTGGCCCGGGCGATTTTGAAGGACGCGCCCATCGTGGTGCTGGATGAGGCAAGCTCCTTTGCAGACCCGGAGAACGAGGCGAAGATACAAAAGGCCTTCGAGGCGCTGATGAAGGGCAAGACCGTGTTGATGATCGCCCACCGCCTGTCCACAGTGCGGAACATGGACCGCATCCTCGTCATCCGGGACGGCGAGATCGCCGAGGAAGGAAAGCACGACGAGCTTCTCCAAAAGGGCGGCGTATACGCCGCCATGTGGGAGGAATACCAAAAGGCCGCACAGTGGAAGGTAGGAGGTGCCGCATGATCGAACGCATCCGCAAAAAATACGCCATGACGGAGAAGGGCGCAAAAGACTATGTGGCCGCCGTGTTCTGGTCCGTACTGGTCAACATCAGCAAAATGCTGCCGGTGGGCGTGCTGGCCGCGGCGCTCTCCGGCATCGTAGAGGCACTGACAAACGGCACCGACCCAAGGGCGGGGCTTACGCGCTTTCTGGCCGCGGGCGTCCTTGCCCTCGCCGCGCTCTTTGTGACCTTCCTGATCCAGTACAAAGCCCTATACGAAGCCACCTACCGGGAAAGCGCCAACCGCCGCATCCGGCTGGCGGAGGTGCTGCGCCAGCTCCCACTGTCCTTCTTCGGAAACCGTGACCTGACTGACCTGACCACCACCATTATGGGGGATACGGAGACGCTGGAAAAGGCATTCTCCCACTTTTACCCCGCCATGCACGGCGCGCTCATCTCCACGGCGCTGATTTCCGCAGGCATGCTGCTTTACGACTGGCGGATGGCGCTGGCTCTTTTGTGGGTGGTGCCCGCGTCGCTGCTGATGGTCCATCTTTCCCGGCGCATGGAAAAGCGGCATATAAAAAAGGGTCTCGTCACTCGCCGCGCGGCCACCGACGCCATGCAGGAGGCACTGGAGTGCGCGCCGGAGATCAAGGCGTGCAACCAAAAGACGCGGTATATCGCTGACCTGAACCGCAGGCTGGACGAGGCGGAGCAGGACACCATCCGGGGCGAGCTGTTCACAGGCTCCGTGGTCACGGCGGCACAGTCCTTCCTGAAGCTGGGCATCGCCACCACCGTCCTCACGGGGGTAACGCTGATGAGCCGCGGCGACCTGGCGCTGATCCCGTTTCTGATGTTTCTTATCGCAGCCACCCGGGTATATGACCCCATCGGCTCCATGTTTGCCAACATGGCCGCGGTTTTCGCCTGCGAGGTGCGCATCGAGCGCATGCAGGAGATCGAGAACGAAAAGCGCATGACCGGCATGACCGAATATGATCCCGATGGCTACGACATCCGCTTTGAGCATGTGACCTTTGCCTACCGGGAAAAAGAGGACGTGCTAAGAGACGTTTCCTTTACAGCGAAGCAGGGGCAGGTGACGGCGCTGGTGGGTCCCTCCGGCGGCGGCAAGTCCACGGCAGCCAAGCTGGCGGCCCGCTTCTGGGACCCGGCGGAGGGAACGGTGCGGCTGGGCGGCGTGGACGTGTCCACGGTGGACGGCGAGGCACTGCTGAAAAACTACGCCATCGTATTTCAGGATGTGGTGCTGTTTGCGGATACCGTGATGGAAAACATCCGCCTCGGCAAGCGGGACGCCACCGACGAGGAGGTGCAGGCGGCGGCAAAGGCGGCGCAGTGCGACGCCTTTGTATCCAGGCTGCCGGACGGCTACCATACCCTGATTGGGGAAAACGGCGCCCGTCTCTCTGGCGGCGAGCGGCAGCGCATTTCCATTGCCCGCGCCATCTTGAAGGACGCGCCGGTGATTTTGCTGGACGAGGCCACGGCCTCGCTGGACGTGGAAAACGAGACGGCGGTGCAGGCGGCGCTGTCCGGATTGATCAAGGATAAGACGGTGCTCATCATCGCGCACCGCATGCGTACCGTCATGAACGCCGACCAGATCGTCCTGCTCTCCGGCGGCCGCGTGGTTGAGATGGGCTCTCCCGCGGAGCTGCTGAAAAAGAACGGCCTGTTCCGCCACATGGCACAGCTCCAGAGCGAGAGCATGGAGTGGACGGCGTAGAAAGTGCTGAGATAAACAGGATTCCAAGTGCAATACTGGAAAACGAAGTGCCGAAAACAAGGAGGCGTTTATGAAAGAAACAAATAAATGGTCTGTCAGGGATGTGATCACCACGGTGCTGCTTTCGGCGGTGCTGATCGTGATCCAGCTCGTCGTCAATATGGTCTGCATGGCCAACGACTTTGTCAGCATGGTGCTGTCGGTGGGGATCACCATGTTCCTCTGCGCGCCGGTCTATATGCTCATGGTCAGCCGGATCGGAAAGCGTTTTGTGACGCTGATCTATATGACGATCCTCGGTGTGATTTTCCTCTTGATGGGAAACTGGTTCTTGCTGCCTTATTATGTTCTCGTGGGGATCCTCTGCGAGGCGATTCTCTGGAAGGAAGGCTCCTGCCAAAAGCCGAAACGGCTGACTGCCGCCTGGACGGTGGCGAGCTTGCTGTACAACGGGGTCAATCTGCTGCCCATCTGGTTCTTCTGGGATACCTACTACGATTTTGCGCTGGCAAGCGGTATGGAGCAGAGCTACATCGATTCCTATGTGCGTTACTACACCTCTCCCGGCTGGCTGGCCTTTATTCTGCTGTTCACGACGCTGATGGGCTTCTTAGGCTGCATGGTGGGCAGTCGGCTGATCCGCAGGCATTTTCAGAAGGCCGGCGTTCTATGAGGGCGGACGCATCCTTCGCGGTGCCGGTCAAGCTGTGGGCGCTGCTGTGCGTCTTTGCCGGAGTAACCATCGGCAGGAATGTGCTGCTCACCTGCATCCTGACAGGCGGTGCGCTTCTTTATCTCGTCTTACAGCGGAACTTCCGCCTTGCCGCGTCCTATGGCTGCTTTTATCTGCTGCTGGCGCTGCTGCTGTACGGTATCCGCTTCCACGGGCTGCGCATGCCGGTCTTTTCGGAGTTTTATGTTCTGATGTTCTGGAATCTGTCACCGATCTTTCTGGTGTCATGGGATCTGATCACCACGCCGCCGGGGATGCTCTCTGCGTTCTTATCCCGCCTTCGTATGCCCACCCCGTTTATTCTCGGGCTTCTTGTGGTCTTTCGCTTCTTCCCTACCATGCGGACGGAGCTGAAAGGCGTAGGCAGGTCCATGAAAAACCGGGGGCTGACCGCGGCGGGGCAGCTGCTCGCACATCCCGTGCAGAGCATGGAGTATGTGCTGGTTCCGTTTCTTCTTCGGGTATTGCAGCTCGCCGATCAGCTTTCCGTTTCCGCCGTTGCAAGAGGCGCGGAGCGCCCGGGTGTGCGCGGCAGCTATTATGAGAAAAGGGCCGGGACGCGGGATTATATCGCGGCAGCCGCATGTGCGATAGTCACGGCTTCCTATTTGGTTTTGGAAAGGAGCATGGCATGATCGAGCTTACACGCGCTTCTTTCCAATACGAAAACTCGGACAGAGGCGTACAGGACATTTCCCTTTCGGTAAAAAGCGGCGAATGCGTCGTGCTGACGGGGCTTTCCGGCTGCGGCAAGACCACCGTGACAAGGCTTGTCAACGGGCTTGCGCCGTCCTACTATCCCGGAGTTTTCAGCGGGAGCGTGAGGATAGACGGCAAGGACATATCAAGGCTTTCCACATGGGAGATCGGGCGTTTGGTGGGAAGCGTTTTTCAGGACCCCAAAAGCCAGTTCTTTTCCTCTGAGCTTGCCGGAGAGGTGGCCTTTCCCTGCGAGAATTACGGCCTCTCCGCCCGGGAGATACGGGCGCGGACGGACGCCGCCATAGAGGCGTTGAAGCTGTCCCATTTGAAAGACAGGGCAGTTGACATCCTCTCAAGCGGAGAAAAGCAGCGGGCGGCCATTGCGTCCGTATATGCCATGAAGCCAAAGGTCTTTGTGTGCGACGAGCCGACGGCCAACCTCGATGCCGCCGGGACGCGGCAGCTTGCGCAGACCCTTCGGCAGCTCAAGGCACAGGGCTTTACCCTGCTCATCGCGGAGCATCGGATCGACTGGCTGATGGGGATCGCAGACCGCTTTTTGTATCTGCGGGACGGCAGAATAGCGGCCGAGTATACACCGGAGGATTTGCTCCTTCTGCCGGCAGCAGATATATTAGGTATGGGTCTGCGCTCTCCGCACGAGGGAAAGAGCCTTCCCGCTCCCTCCGTATTGGGCGAGAACCCTGCCGTCTTGAAGACAGCAGGGCTCTCGAAAAGAATACGCAAAGAAGTCATTTTCGATGATGTTTCCCTCTCCTTTCCGGAAGGCAAGGTGACCGCCATAACGGGGCAAAACGGCGCGGGGAAAACCACCCTTGCGCAGATCCTCTGCGGGCTGGCAAGGCAGACAAGGGGGCATATCCTGATAGATGGGAAAAAAGCAAGAGCGGCAGTCCGGCGCAGGGAGATCTATTACTGCGGCAACGACACGTCAACGCAGTTTTTTACGGCAAGCGTGGCGGAGGAACTGCTGCTGAATACTGAATTGACGGAAGAAAACAAAGACCGTGTCAGACATTTGCTGAAAGAGTTTGGGCTTTACGAGTACAGGGATGCGCACCCGTCCGCCCTGTCCGGCGGGCAGAAGCAGCGGCTCGCCATTGCCTGTGCCGTCTTTTCCGGACGCAGGATATTGATACTCGATGAGCCCACCAGCGGCCTTGACGGGCAGAATATGCGCCTCGTTGCGGAAAGGCTGAGAAGCGAAGCACGGAACGGCAGAACCATTCTCGTGATCACCCACGACAGGGAACTGATCGAGAGCTGCTGCGATAACGTTGTGGAGGTCGGTACAAAGCCCAGCGAGGTACAGTGAACACCTTTTGCCATTGAGCCAAAGCGGGGCAAATGCACGAATGTTAGAATGACATTGACTATTATTGACGAGAAAACTCTGTTGTATTAGAATATCCTTATGATGGTAAGTGTAAGTACCCTCCAATTAAGGAGTGATATACAAGGAGTAAACCATGAAAAAGCTAATATGCGTTATGACCCTCGTGTGCATCGGAATTCTTCTGGTATCGTGTGGGTCAAAACGCCTTGACAATCCCAAGGCACAGTTTATTCGGGATTTTGGATTGAATATTGAAAAGGAAGACTGTGTGCTTGAGGAACTCTTCAATAACTATGAAGGGGTTCCTTATGAGGGAATAGCACTATATAAGCTGACCGTTGGGGAGGACGTGCGTCAGGCGTTCCTGCAATGGGAACGCTTTCCCCTCCCCGAAGCGGCTGAGAACTTTCTGGAGAGCCTTTCCGCCTATGTGGAACTGCCCTCGATCACGGACGGCTACTGGAAAATGGTGGATCGAAACCCGGGAACGAGCGCATACACAAATGTTTCCCTGTGCGTATACGATGGGGCAACGGGTGCCGCATACCTCTTGACAATGGACATCTAACGATAAGCAGCAGTCCCCCGGACGTTTCATTGTCCGGGGGACTGCTGCTTATATCGTGATCGAAACGCGGCACGGAATTTCCGGTTGATGCAGCCCACGCTGCCTCAGTTCACAAACGATGCGTTACCCAGCCGGTAGTACCGGCAGCCGTCCTCCTCGTACCATTCAAACGTACCCACCACGGTGATCTCTGCCCCCAGCTCTGGATACTCATCGGGATAGACGGGCTTTCCGGCGAGGGCAAACTCCAGCCCCTGTGCGCAGCAGGCGGTGGCGTCGGCGATCATGCAGGCGAAGAACATTTTGTCCGGGATAAAAGCACCGTTTTCGTCGGTGGCCTGGTATATGGTGAACTGCCCCTGCATTTTGACGGTTTTTCCTATGTAGTTATCCGGGAAGGAGATCATGCTGTTGACCTCAGAATAGACCATGATGCCGCTGAGTGTGGTCAGGTCAATGTCGACCGCGGCGGTGCCTTCTGCATCCTCCGCAGCGGGCTTTTGCACGGTATCCTCATGGCCGCAGGCGGCGAGAGTGCAGAGCAGCAGGGCTGCCAACAGCACGCAAAATAGTTTTTTCATCTGCGAACACCTCCCAATACCGTGCCTGCCAGCCATGACAGACCGAAAGCGCCGATCTGAACGGCGACGATGGTGGAGCCTACCGGCGTACCGGCGAGAATGGACGCCAGAATACCGAGCAGCGCACAGAAAACCGAAAGGACTGCCGCGCAGATGGTCACGCTGCGAAAGCTCTTGAACATCCGCATGGCGGACAGCGCCGGGAAGATCACCAGTGCGGAGATCAGCAGGGAACCCACAAGGTTCATCGCCAGCACGATGATGACCGCAACGACGACGGCGATCAGCAGGTTGTAAAGCCCCGCCCTCGTGCCGGTCGCCCTTGCAAAGCTCTCGTCAAAGGTCACGGCGAAGATCTTATTGTAAAACAGGATGAACACCGCCACGACCAGCACCGACATTCCCACGCACAGCCATACCTCTGCGGGGGACAGCGTCAGAATGGAGGTGGAGCCGAACAGCGTGCTGCACACATCGCCCGAAAGGTTGGATGAAGTTGAAAAAATATTCATCAATAGGTATCCGATTGCCAAAGAACCGACAGAGATCATGGCGATAGCGGCGTCGCCCTTGATTTTCGTGTTCTGTCCGGTGCGCAGGAGCAGCACGGCGCTGAGGATGGTAATGACCATGACAAGGGGCATTTTGTTGGTGATCTGCAGCACGGCGGCAATCGCCATTGCGCCGAACGCCACGTGGGAGAGACCGTCACCGATGAAGGAAAACCGCTTCAGCACCAGCGTCACGCCCAGCAGGGAGGAGCAAAGCGCGATCAGCACACCGACAATGAGGGCATAGCGGACAAAGGGGTATGCCCAATAGAGAGTCAGCTTTTCCAAGATAGCGGTCATTGGCTGTCACCGCCCTTCTTCACATCAAACAGCCGCCCCTGCGGGCTTTGGAGATAGTCCGCCCTTGTCCCAAAGAAAACGGTGTCGCCAATATGCAGAATATGGCTGGCGTATCGGACGGCGGCAGCCACATCGTGAGAAATCATGATCACGGTGATGCCGTCCTCACGGTTGAGCTTTTCGATGAGCGTATACATTTCCGCCGTCACCTTGGGGTCAAGTCCGGAAACAGGCTCATCAAGAAGCAGCATTTTTTGCGTGGCGCACAGTGCGCGGGCAAGCAGCACCCGCTGCTGCTGTCCGCCGGACAGCTCCCGATAGCACCGCCTTGCGAGCCGGGTGATCTGCATCTTGTCCATCGCATCAGATGCAAGCTGCTTTTCTTCTTTGTTATAAAATGGGCGGCTGCCGCAGCGTCCCTGGCATCCGGAGAGAACAATCTCTCTCACGGATGCCGGGAAGTCCTTTTGTACCACTGTCTGTTGCGGCAGATAGCCGATCTCGTTTTTCCTCAGCCCATCGCCCGTCAAAATTCTGCCGCTGATGGGGGCCTGCAAGCCGAGGATCGTTTTCATAAGGGTACTTTTGCCGGAGCCGTTTTCCCCTACGATGCAGAGATAGTCGCCTGCCAGGAGCTCAAAGGTGAGGTCTTGGAGAACGGGTCGTCCATCGTAGCCGGCACAGAGATTTTGACAAGTGAGCTGAGCCATAGACCTACCTCCTTACCCCAACGCTTCCTTCAGCACGGAGAGATTTTTCTCCATAACGGAAAGGTAGGTGGCGCCGTTTGCCACGTCCTTGGAGGTGGTGGACTGCATGGAATCCATGGTCAGCACCTTCTGATTCTTCCCGGCGGTGTTCTGAACGATGGTTTCCGCGATCCTGTGCTGTGCGCCCTCGATGGTCAGCACGCAGGGAAGTCCCAGCTCGTCCACCTTCTTGGCAAGGAACGAAACGGTTTCAAAGCTGGCCTCGGTCTCGGCGGAGCAGCCCGCAAAGGCGGCGTAGTAGCGCAGACCGTAGTCGTCCACCAGATAGCGGAACGGGAAACGGTCGCCAAACAAAACGGTCTTATTGCTTGCTGCGTCCACAGCCGCCTTATAGTCTGCGTCAAGAGCAGCCAGCTTGTCCCTATACGCCGCGGCGTTGGCGATATAGGTGTTCTTGTTGTCCGGGTCGATGGCACACAGCGTGTCCGCAATCGTCACGCAGAGTGCCTGGGCGTTCTTCAGGGACAGCCAGACGTGCTCGTCCTTTTCCTCCCCATGGTCGTGCCCCATCAGCTCGTCAAGGATGTCCTCTGCGGAAAGCGCGTCCTTCACAAAAAACGGATTGGTCTTGGCACTCATCAGCGCATCGAAGCCGTCGTTGCCGAAGTAGATATGGAAATGCTCCGCCTCGCCCGGCTCGTGACCGTGGTCGTTGAACTGCACATATTGGGGCGCATCGGCACTGGTGGTTTCGAACTGATAGCGGACGCTGCGGATCTTGCCCTCGTCATCCAGCTTCGGCTGATAACCGGCATAGGTGTATTCAGCGGAAACGGTTTTTCCGTCTCCATAAGTGAATGTGATCGTGTTCCCGTTGATAGAGATCTTCTCGGCGTCGCATTGCCACGAAGCCTTAAACTTCTCCAAATAGGTGTCCTTTGTGGTCGAGCTGTCCTCGTCCTCCTCCGCCCTGTGTTGGCAGAATTTGTCCAGGTCGCCGTTCAGCAGATAGGGGTGCAGGGACTTCCACGCACCGGCGAAATCCGAGAGGGTGCGATCCCTGATGTCATCCTCTGTGAGCTGTTCATCGTGGCTGTGGCCGTGGTCGTGACCGTCCTCCTGCATACCCTCAACGGTCTCCTCCGTTTTTACGGAGTCGCCCAGGACCTCCAGCAGATTGATGACCTTCATATTCCTGTTGGCGGCGTTTTTCAGAGCATTTTCCACCCAGCCATCGGACTCGCCGCCCACATAGACGAAGAGGTCGCAATCGGAGATCTTGACAATATCATCGGCGGTGGGCTGATAGTTATGCAGGTCAACGCCATTATCCAGCAGCATGGTGATCTCGGCGTTCTCCGCCTTGTCGCCCAGGATCGCCCTGACCCAATCGTATGCGGGGAAGATGGTCGTGACGACCTTCAATTTGCCGGCTTTTCCGGTATCCTTCGGCTTTCCGCAGCTGGCAAAGACGCCGGCCAGCATCATAAGCGCAAGCAGCAGCGCAGTTATCTTTTTCATAGGCTATATGTACCTCCAGATTATGATAAGAACGTAAAAATGGGCGCAAAAATACAAGGGTGACGGCAACGCCGCGAAAGCCTATCCGAAAACGGATAGACTACACCCTTGTAAATGGTTCTTATTTAATCTGAAAGTTTAACCTTGAGCGAAACCAGAGTAGACGTGCGGACAACCTCCGCGCAGGAGGGAATGACGCTGCACAGGGCATACCTGACCGCTGCGGCGAAAACCGCGGCAGCACCGGCAAGCCCAATGCTCTTGAGCAGATTTTCACAGACCTGCAGCTGGTGGCAGATGGCGCAGTCCTCGCCGGAGCAGTTGTGGTTGGCTTCGACCGCAATGTAGACAGCGGAGGACAGCATGACAGCCGCCAGCACGGCTGCCAGCAAGCCTGTGATCAAACGAGATTTTTTTGTCATAGCCTGTCCTCCTTCCAAATATTATTCTTCCCGGCAGTCCGCGCAGGTGCCATAGAGAACCGTGCCGGCGGCGTCCAGCGTGAATTGCTCGCTCTGCGCCAGGTGCTTTGCAAACAGGACGGCGTTGCCGCTTGCCATGTGAAAGGTCCTGCCGCATTTTACACAGCTCATGTGCAGCGCACCCTTGCAGCTTTCGGCGTCAAGGTACTGATAGTAGACCTCTCGCGTGCCGCTCTTGCTGCTGCGCCGCACTTTTTCTTCCGCCTCTAACTGTGCAAGGTTCCGATATACGGCACTGAGGCTGATTTTTTCATCCGCCAGCGCGTCCGCAATTTGCCGTGCGGACAGCAGCTCATCCGGGTGCCGGCTCAAATAGGCAAGCAGAGCCTTCCTCTGCCGCGTGCTGTAACTGGACAAGTCACCACGCCTCCAATTTGCAATTCATTTGCAATTTAGCATAACATGACGCCGCCCTGATGTCAATATGCAAATTCGTCGCAAATTAGCCGTCAACGCGGATAGCGCCCGCTCCGCTGAAATGGGCTGCGGCAGAGCGGAATGATCCGCGCTCCGTTTTCGGCGGCGAAAAGGCAGCGGCAAATGCCAGGTGAAAAAGCGGTAGAAAAACGCGAAAAGATTTCCTGTTTATCAAACCCCAAAAGCACCTTCAGAGTAAAAGGCTTTCATTACGAACAGCAGCTGACCCTCCGTATGCACTGAAGCATACGGAGGGTCAGTTGGCTTGTGTGGTCTGCTCAGTCGAGCAGGGTTTTTCTTTTCTGCTGCGTCAACATATCCGTGCCCGGCCTATCCCTCAAACAAATTCAGAAGGTATCCGTAGCCCTCGGCCTCCATTTTCGCGTAAGGCACGAAGCGCAGGGCGGCACTGTTGATGCAGTAGCGCACACCGTTGGGCGACTCCGGATCACCGGTGAACACATGACCCAGATGGGAGTCGCCGGCGCGGCTTCTGACCTCCGTGCGGCGCATTCCGTGGCTCAAATCCTCTTTTTCCACCACAGCAGGGCCCTCGATGGGCTTTGTAAAGGCGGGCCAGCCGCAGCCGCTTTCAAACTTATCCGTAGAGGAGAACAGCGGCTCGCCGGTGACGATGTCCACATAGATGCCCTTTTCAAACTTGTCCCAGAGCTCTCCGGTAAAGGCGCGCTCCGTGCCGCTCTCCTGTGTGACGCGGTACTGCTCCGCCGTCAGCGTGTCCCGGATGGTCTCCGCCGCGGGCTTCCGGTAGTCGCCCGGATCGATGCGAAGCCTGGAGAACAGCTCCATCTCCGCCCGGGGGATGTGGCAATAGCCGTTGGGGTTCTTTTCCAGGTAGTTTTGGTGATATTCCTCGGCGGGATAGTAATTCCTCAGCGGACCGATCTCCACAAAGAATTTCTCGCTGCGGCCCCGCTCGATGTCCGCGATGCGCTCCACCGTTTCCCTGGCCTTGTCGTTGGTGTAGTACACGCCGGTCTGATACTGGCTGCCCCGGTCGTTGCCCTGCCGGTTCTGCACCGTGGGGTCGATCACATAGAAGTAAGCCAGCAGCAGCGCGTCGAGACTCACCTGCTCGGGGTCGTATTCCACCCGCACAGTCTCCCGGAAGCCGGTGCCGCCCTTGCAGACGGCCTGGTAGGTGGCGTCCGCCTCGCAGCTGCCGTTGGCATAGCCGCTTTGGGCGTCGATGACGCCGGGGATGGACTACATGAGCTGCTCCATGCCCCAGAAGCAGCCGCCTGCCAGATAGATGACATTTTCCGTGGTGTCCATATACATACCCTCCTCGCCGGACATATCCGAGGGCTGTCCGGCCATGTCCGTTCCCTGCGTGTCCTTTTCCCGCGGTATATGCTGCCGTCCTGCGGCACAGCCGCTGAGCAGCAGTACCGAGGCGAAAAGAAGGGCCAATACGCTTCGATACATGGCGTTTCCTCCTTTCAGGGGGAGCAAGGGTCACTCCGCCCCGTCGCCGTTCTGCCCTTTGCCGCGGCCGGGCCGCAGGACGGTATACAGCAGCGACCCAAGGACGCAGCCGAAGCCGGTGGAGAGCCACGGGCTGGATGTAACGGCACAGGTGCCGGCGGCGCAGCCCACATAGCGGTAGTACAGCCACCCTCCGGCACTACCCACCAGGGGCAGGGCAATGACGCGCAGAATGCTCGTCAGCTTACAGTTCTTTTTCTTCATAATAGCCTCCCTTTGAAGATATTGGATCAGCCCATATCGGCAGCCAGTGCCTTGTCGATCTGAGCTTGCAGTGCATCGGCCTGTGCCTTGCTGGTGATAGCCCCCACAATGGGATCACCCACGATGCGGCCGCTGCGGTTGACTACGTAGGTGGTGGGATAGGCGTAGATGCTCTCCACGAACTTACCCGCCTCGCTGCCGGAATCGAAGTACACGTTCTGGTAGGTGGCACCGCTCTGAGCCAGTACATCCTTGGCGTCAGAGATAGCCGCCTCGTTGCCGTCCAGCGTAAAGGCATTGATGCCGATCAGCGCACCGCCCTTGCCGGAAAGCTCCTTGTTCAGCGCGTCCAGATCGCCCAACTCGCCCACGCAGGGACCGCAGGTGGTGAACCAGAAATTCACCACGGTGACGGCCTTGCCGGAGAACAGATCGCTGCTCTTTACCGTATTCCCGTCCAGATCCTTGCCCTCAAAGGCGGGGAACTTCGGCAGGCTGCTGTCATCCGTCTTGTTGCCCGTGCTGCCACTATCGGTCTTGTTGCCCGTACTGCCATTGTCGGGGGTGCTGCCCGTGCTGCCGCTATCGGTCTTATTGTCCTTGCTGCCGCCGTCGGTTTTATTGCCCTTATTGCCGTTGTCGGGCATCGTGTCCATATCCTTGTCCGCCGGCATATTCATATCGCTGTCCAGAGATTTTTGCATGATCTCGGGATACTTTTCCTCCAGTGCGGCCAGCTTGTTTCCGATGTCGCGGATCTTCTCCGCCTCGCCCTGAAGCAGCTTCAGCTCGTCTGCCGAAAACTGATCCTTGGCGGCGTTGATAGTTTCCAGCAGGAAGTCGCCATAGTTTTTGCCGTCCTCCATCATGATCTTACCCTTGTCCGCTGCCATAAAGACCTTTTCCCAAAGTGCTGTGTTCTCCACCAGAATAGCAGCCTCCTGCGCTGTCAGCTCCTTGTGCATGGCGGTCGCCTCCTCGGCGTTCTTCGGCTCGTTGTCCATGCTGTCCATGTGATCACCGCCCTTTGCGCCGCAGGCGGCCAGAGAGAGCACCAGCACGAATGCCAACAGCAATGTCATTAGTTTCTTCGTGTTCATGTTCGTTCCTCCTTGATCTTTGTCGTCGTTCTTCTGCGGTGTTTCTGCCGCAAGGACGGTTTATTTTTACTGTCTCCACGGCCGCAGCGGAAGAGGGCGGCGCTGGTGGGACAGACACGCTGCATTCTATTACCATAATAAAGTGAATGGGTTAAAATCCTTGTTAAGAACGGGGATTTAATGGAAATATATCTTATATTCTCTGAAAATAAAGCGATTGGAAAAAGGCAGGGGCTGCAAGAAGAAAGCCCCTGCGAAAAAGAATCAAACCTAAAAGCTGCGCGGCTGCGGAGAGCGTTCTCCCCGCAGCCGCGCAGCCGTTTGTAAAGTTCTCTGCTTTTAATGCAAGACCTGCATCTCCGGGTTCTTCTCTCCGAATTTCTCCCGCAGCGCGCTGCAGATATCCTCCCGGGACTTGCCCTGCTTCTCACCGTTTTTAATGAGCTTGTACGCCTGAAACAGCGCCGAGGGGCCGATCTCGCTGCTGAAAAAGCCGATGCCCTGATTCCATGCCAGCAGCTCGAACACGTCGTCCAGCGCGGCGCTCTCCACACCGTGGATATATGCCTTTACCAGCTCCCGCGCCGCCTGCCGCATCCGGCCCGCACCGACAGCGTTGGTCAGGGACAGCAGCAGCCGCGTTTCGTAGGGCAGTACGCGCTTCTCGCTTTGCCATGTGGTCTCCCAAAAATCCACGGCGATCTGCCCCAGCTTTTCGTCGATCATGGGATAGTTCAAAAGAGCCAGCGGCTTGAAGGGAGCGGAGCTGTCGCCTTCCTTCTTCTCCACACGGCAGAACCAGACATGGAACTCCGCCTCACCCCGCTGCTCGGTGTGGTGCTCGTAGCCCAAGCCCTCCATGACAGCGTACAGTGGATGCGGCTCAAAGGTCTGAATGATGTGTAACCCTTCGCCCACCTCCAACGCTTCGGCTCGTTTCCTCAGCCCTTCAAAAAAGCTGCCCTGTATATGGCGCACATCCATGGTCTGAAACCCCTGCGCCTTATCCTTCCAGTTTTCGTAGCTCAAGTTAACAAACAGGTTTAGATGCCATGCGGTGAAAACCGCATGGCATCAAGCCTTTTCGGGGTTTTCCACACCCTGATTTTACCGGTTTTGAGCATGGATGTCAGAGCCGTCCGAGAGGCGTTCGACGTGATTTGAACCCCTCTTTTTCTGCTTTCTGGCGAAATAATCGGATGCAGCCCCCTTTTGTACGAGGAAGTCTCTCGCAAAAGGGGGCTTTTTTCATGAAAAAATTTCACAAAGTTTAGAGCGTCGGTTTGTTGGTTTCGTAAAACCATCGAACCAGCGCTCTTTTTGCGTTTCAGGACAGATCAAGGGCGGCAGCCCAGAGAGGAGCAGTATATGCGAAAACCAACAAGGCCACTGGCGCGGCGGATCGATGAGCGACAGCCAGCGCCCTACCAGCAGATCTCGCCGGAGCCGGTATTCTGCAATGAGCACGAGCGGTGTCAGGGCTGTCCCTACCCACGCCACGGCATCGTCTGCTGGCACCGGGGTGGAGGCTGTCTGCGCACGGATATGGAAGAAATAGAAAGGAGACGCAAATGATGATTCAAGCGGTTCTCAGTAACCCCAACCACCCGGACTACGGCGTGGTGACCATTCCCTTCCCTATCCCCCACGACCAGTATGCGCACTGCATGGAGCTGTTGGAGGCGTTGGAAATCGGTGACGCGGTCAAGGCAGACTGCAAGGTGGAGAAGGTCGACAGCTTCTACACTGTTCTCAAGCGAGTGGAAATGCTCACGGTCAATGTGGAGGAACTGAATTACCTCGCCAAGCGGCTGGACAGCTTCGACACCGGCGAGGCCGCACAGTTTCAGGCGATGGCTCACAAGTTGGATCTTTTCGAGCTGAAGGATCTCATCAACCTGACCTTCTGCTGCCAACAGGCCACGGTCATCACCGACTTTTCCGACCTCGCCGCCATCGGCCGCGACCACTACATGAACCTGCACGGCGGCAGTGCCAAAACAGAGGAATTGGATGCGCTGGATGGCGAGGAAACCGCAAGACGGCTCATCGAAAGCGGCGGCGGCACGATCACGCCCTACGGTGTGGTCTACGACAACGGCATGAAGCTGGAACAGGTCTACGATGGCCGGTTCTTTCCCTGCTATTACTATGAGCCGAATGCCATCACCGTTGCGGTGACCTCCAAAAGTGAGCTGGAGGACACGGAGCACATCACATGGCTGTACCTCCCCATGGAGCGGGAGGAGGTCGACCGCGCTCTCCTTCGTGGGGGCATCACAGATCCATCGGAGATTCGTCTGAGCTTGGAGGACAGCCAACTCCCCAACGAGGTGGATGTCCTGTTGGATATGGAGTACGAAACCCTCTCCGACCTCAACGAACTGGCAGCGGCAACGGATGGGTTATCAAAAGCGGATATGGAAAAGCTGGGTGCCGTGGTCATGCTGGCAAAGCCAAAGTCCGCGGCACAGATCAAAAATCTCGCGGAAAGCCTTGATCTCTTTGACTTCGCTCCCGGTGCGCATACGTCGCAGGAATACGGCAAGTACATGATCCGTCAGTCCGGTCATTTCGAGTATGACGAAAATCTCGACGCTTTTTACGACTATGAAAAGTACGGCACGGAGCGCATGAATGAGGAAGACGGGATGTTCACCGACCGGGGCTACATCGCCTATAAGGGCTATACCAGCATGGAGGAAGTGATGAACGGCAGCCAGAGCAACCACATGGCGATGGGAGGGCTTTCACGATGATCATTCAAGCAGAACTGAAGTGTAAGCAGACCGGGTGCGAGGCAGGCCCCTGTGCCGTGGATAAGGTCATCGAGCTGCCAAGCCCGCGGTTTCAGCAGTTCAGCCGCGCACTGCTGGCTGATTACGATTTCATCGCAGAGAATAAAAACGCCATCCGGCACGATGAGGATGCCAGGCACTGTCTGCTCATCCTCGACGCGGATGGAACGGACGGTTTCCTTGTTGACCCGCAGGGGCACAACTATGCCCGGTACAGTGCCTTTGTCCCCAACGCCCGCAGTTTGCTGACACCGGATATGGGGATCGACCGCAGCTATCTTTCGCCGGCAGAGCCTTGGCGGGATGAGAGCAGGGATGAAATGCTCCGCATGACGCTGCGCGTCAATGGAAAGCCGGACTACACCCTCGTCCTCCCCGCTGACGAGGAATACCTCGACGCTGTGAAGGCTTACCTCGATATTGATGTTTTCGCGGACGCCCTGCTCTGTGATATTCGCTTCAAGGTGCCATACATCGGTGAGCTGATCCGCGATACGGATTGCCCCGCCGTGGAGGATTACAACGATTTTGCCGAAGCATTGGAGGACATCTGGCAAAAGGACGGCATGCTACTGACCTACGCCGCCGTGCTGGAGGTGGAGAAGCCGGAAACCCTACACCGTGCCTGTGAACTCCTGCGAAATCTGGACAACTACCAGCGCATCGTGGAAGGAGCCTACGGTTACGGTCAGCAGCGATTGCAGGAAACGCTGGGGCTGGATGATGAAGCCATCTACGAGTTGGAGGGCTATATGGATTTTGAGCAATACGGTCAGGACTGCATGGAAAACGACGGTGTGACAAAAACAGAGTTCGGCCTGCTGCGCCGCTTGGACCCGCCCTTTCCGGAGCAGCGGCAGGGACAGAGGATGATGTAAGTAAAAGCGGCTCGATCCGTTTGGAACGAGCCGCTTGATAGGCAGATAAACTGGAAATCGTCATCTTAATTCATTACCTTCGGCATCTAAGAATTCAAATTGCAGAGTGGAATTTGTATGGTCAGAAAGATAGAAGAAAACATACGGATAAGTATCATCCGGTATTACTTCTTCGTACACTTCATTTCCGGATGTGAATCTAACACTTTTACAATTTGTATTGTTTACTATAAACGCATATCCATCACCCCATTGAATATATGCAATGTCTCCGATTCTATCATCAATGGGCTTATAGGTTCGGATAAAAGTGTATTCAGCAGCATCCTCTTTTACCTCAACTTCCATGGGCAAATAATAGTGCTTCTGATATTCATTTCCTGAGATAAACCAAGCGATTGCTCTATTGTCATTGCCACACATTCCTGCATACTGCAAATCAATGGTATCGGAATCAGAAATCGGTATTTCTTCTCTTGCTTTTTCTATTAGTCCATCTGTGCCTTTGAGTGTCTTTCCACAAGCTGATAATGATAAAACCATAGTTATTATAAGAAATACAGCAATTTCTCTTTTCATTTTGTCCTCCCTGTTCTCTCAAATTTCGATTAGTCAGCCACATCATAGCATATCCCCCAAAATGTGTAAAGCCAAATTCCACACCGAAAGGAGATCTTAACCTTGAAAGATGCAACGCAATTTCATATCCGACCTGCCCGCCCAGAGGAGGCGGGCTTATTTTATACCCCGCACCCCGAAGAAGATAAGCGGCTGGGTACCGTTGGCCACGTCCGGATGGACTTCGGGCGCAGCGGCAATGAGTTCTGGCATACATGGTGGCCCCGCGGCCCGGAGGAGCTAAACAGCCCCGCATTCAAGCTGGAGCTGCAGGAGGTCGTGGACACGCTGCGGGAGAGTGTGCTGAAAAGCCGCTTTGCTATGGAGCGTTTTTGCTATGAACACGGCGGCAAAATCAGCGGCGGCTGGACACAAAACTACGGTTACATCGTGGAAATCGAGCATTACCGCTACTGCCTGCGGTGCAATCCGTCCCCCGGAGATTACAACTGCTACTGTACGGCCTATGATCTGGATGTCCAGCGGCAGAACATGGCGCGGGAAGAAGTGCCTCACATGGAGATGGGAGGCATGCAACCCCGGAACACGCGACGCGGCCTGTGGCCTACGCCAGCCGTCAGGAACTGTTCCTAAGTATCAGCAAAAGATATGGCAAGAGCAGCGACCAGCCCGCACAGGCGCAGCAGGCATCGACCACACAGAGAAAAGCGCCTCGCTCGGCCATGGGGCTCTACAGTGAGGACACAAGGCCATGAGCTACTTTGGAAGCATCTATGCAGATCAGGAGCTGTCTCATCGCGCCAGGACAGTCTATATGTACCTCAAGGATCGGTCTGACGCGGGGAATACCTGTTGGCCCAGCGTCCGCAGGATCGCGGAGGACTTGAAGCTGTCACGCCGCACCGTGCAGCGGGCGTTGACAGATTTGGAACGTCACGGTTTCCTGGAGCGCACCCATCGCCGCCGTCCCAACGGCAGTCTGACCAGCAACCTGTACCGCGTCAAGTGAGCAGGAAAAGAGCGCACCTCCCGCCAAGGGGGAGGTGCGCTCTTGAACTGTCATAAGGGTAGCGTCACCATGGCGCACCCGGAAGGACTTACTCTATCGGAGGTACTAAGACAGAGGAAAGAATGAGACAAGACTTCTTGTAGACGCAGAGTGAATGTGCTATACTCTGATCTGTGTGTTTGTCTACAGGGAGGAAAGTCATGTTCTATACCGACGAAGAAGTGTCTGTAATTACTGGTCTGCTCAACGCCTATTTGGTGCGGGAACACGCCAGTGAAAAGGTCAGAGAATCATATACCAGGATCAGCGAGGGACTCCAAAGCCGTGTGCTGACCAGGGACGACTATGCTTGGCTGGAGAACGCCCTGCTATTCCTCCGCCCATATTGGTGGAATGACCGCGAGGACGGGCGGATGCTGATGGATGCCCTCTTACATACGCAGACACTGGCAAGACGGGCACAATGAAATAGATCCTTGACGCGACAAAACACTGCCGTATACTGTCGGCATCGAGCCAAGGAGGTGTCTGAGATGCCGTTCCAATACCATGTCCGCGAAATGACGGCGGAGACAAGTGCAGAGGATTTCGTGGCGCACTTTGTCCATGTGGAGAAATTTCTGCCGTTCTGCCAGCAGTGCGGCAGCTACAATACCCGCTGGACGTGTCCGCCCTTTGACTTTGATCCCATGACCATCTGGCAGAGCTACACGGGGCTGCGGCTGTATGCCCGCATCTTGCAGGCGGATATGCCGGAGCAGCCGCTGGACGAGGCGTTGGCGGCACTGAAGCAGGAAAAGCGTCTGTACCGGCAAGAGCTTCAGCGGTGGGAGCGGGAAACGCCGGGGAGCCAGATGCTGCTGGCGGGCACCTGCGACCAGTGCGAGACGTGCGAAAAGGTACAGGGACATCCCTGCGGCAGACCGGAGCTGCTGCGCTACTCCATCGAGGCGCTGGGCGGCGATGTGGAGGGCTGTTTGCAGCACTACTTCCACCTGCCCATGCTGTGGGGCAGGGATGGCAAAGCGCCGGACTGCTTTGTGTTGGTGGGCGGTCTGCTCACTAAGTGACAACGAAAAATGACGGGTGTATCCGTGGATACACCCGTCATTTTTTCTCATTCTTCTTCGCGGCGTTGGCGGCGGCGCGGGCCTTGTCGCGGTTCTTGCGTTGAGCGACGAGATCGGCCTTGGCCTGCCGTTTCGCCTTTCGTTCCTGCAAGAGCTGCACCTCCTGCCGCTGGTACTCCTGCTCGTAGCGGGGATAGTGATGCTCCCGCGGTGGCTTGTACTGCGAGGGCAGCCCCGCAGCTTTCAGTGCCGCAGACCAGTTGCCGAAGCGCTGGGCGATGTACGCACCACCCACGACCTCGCAGGGTGCGGGCGTATAGGACACATCGACGCACTGACGTACATAGGCGATGAGGTCGGCGTCGCTGACGGTTTCGTATTCTATCGCAAAAGCCTCGTCCTGCGCTTGCAGGGCTTCAATGGTGCGTTTGACGATCTGCTGGTGCAGTAGGTTATCCCCGTTGACCTGTGGCATTTTTATGTCCCTCCTGGGCATAATAGACTCAGCCAGATGGAGCGGCATCCTTCGTAAATCAGCATCATTCAGGAAAGCATTTTTCGCCACCGGCTATGGTAAAACGATAGCATTTGCGGGGCGGGAAGTCAAGTATGGCATCGGTGTCAGGGCGAAAACAGTCGCTGGAGACCGAAACGGGAGGTATATCCGCCGAGCCTTTCCGCGATGATGGATGATAAAAAGGGTGTTCGCCGTCAAAAATCGCGTCAGGAGGAGTACGAAATGGCACGCAGAGGGGAGAACATCTATAAACGCGGAGATGGCCGTTGGGAGGGCCGCTATATCCGCGGTCGGACGCCGGAGGGACGGGCGCAGTACGGCTACGTCTATGCCGCCACTTACAGCGCTTGCCGGGAAAAGCGGCGACAGTGCCTGCGGGAGCTGCCCCGCGAGATCACGCCCAGCAATAACATGACACTGCCGGAAGCCGTGGATCTGTTTTTCGCGGAGCGAGAGCGAAAGCTGAAGGAGTCCACTGTCAGCCGGTATCGGTATGTGGTGCGGCAGTATATCCAGCCGCAGTTGGGAGCAGCGCCGCTATACACACTGACGGAGCAGCGGGTAGCGGATTTTTACCGGAAGCTCCAGGAGCAGGGCCTGTCGGCCAAAAGCACACGGGACGTTGGCGTACTGCTGCGGGCCATTCTGCGGAAGGCGTCCAAGCACGGATGCTTCTGCACGGGGCTGAACGCAGAACTGCCGGTATACAAGAAGCGGCAGGTGGAGATATTCACCGAGCCGGAGATCCTGCGGCTGGCACATCATATCATGGACGAGCCTGACCTGACCGGCCTTGGTGTTCTGTTGACGCTGAACAGCGGCCTTCGGCTGGGAGAGTTGTGTGCGCTGCGATGGTCGGATATCGACCTCCATGCGGGCTTTCTGCGTGTAGAACGCGAGGTGCAGCGACTCTATGAAAAAGGCCATACGAGGCTTGTCGTACAGCCGCCCAAGAGCGAGTCCTCCCGCCGCAGGATACCGCTTCCGGCGGATATCCTGTCCCTGCTGGCGACGTACAAACCTAAGCACACAGGTGATACCTGCTTGCTGACGGGTACTGCCGCACTGCCGGAACCGCGTACCATACAGAACAGATACAAGTCGATTTTGAAGCAGGCAGGCGTGCCGTATCGAAATTTCCATGCCCTGCGGCACACCTACGCCACACGCTGCATCGAGCAGAATGTGGATGTCAAAAGCGTCAGCGAGATGCTGGGCCACAGCGACGTGCGGATCACGCTGCAAACCTATGTCCATGTCTCCCTGCGGCATAAGCAGCAGGCGGTGCAGAGCATCTGCTTCCTGCCCATCTGCGGAAACGCAGACCTTGCGCCGTCAGAAATCCCGTCAGGCAAAGAAAAAGCCGCCGCACGACATGGCGCGGCGGCGCAGGTTTCCTGAATGATGCTGATTTACGAAAAAGTTACGCCGTCCGCGCAACAGAATACCCAAAAAACGGCAGATGTGCAATCCGCGCACCTGCCGCTTTTCGATCGCGTGACAAATTTCATACGATATGCTATACTATCCCCATCACCACCAAGGAGGACGTATCATGCGTATCAACTGGTTCAAGGACGAAAATCACCTGGTCTATATCAACGGCGCGACACAGCTGGCAGAGCTGGAACGGACGCTGCACTTCCCCGGACTGGAGGAAGCGGCCAACGAGCTGCGGCAGCACCCCACAGCGGAGGGCTTTACCATCAAGGGGCCCAAGCGCACCAGCGGACGGCTGTTCGTGCCTGATCTGACCTTCGGCGAGCACATCGAGATGGGCGAAAACATCTTCTTCTACATGGGTGAGATGCAGGAGTGCTACGTCATCTACTGGCCGGACGCACCGGTGGCAAAGTGAGGCGGCATCGCACATGACTTTCCTGCAAAAGCACCACGGGCAGATGTCCGATTCCATGCTGACAGCCTTTTTCATCATCCTATCCGGCGGCCTGCAGGACGCCTATACCTACTGCTGCCGGGGCAAGGTGTTCGCCAACGCCCAGACCGGCAATATCGTGCTGCTGAGTACGCATCTATTCGAGGGAGACTGGGGACAGGCGCTGCGATACTTAGTCCCCGTGCTGGCGTTCCTGCTGGGTATCTACATCGCGGAGTGCGTTCACCGGCACTTCAAGCGGATGGAGAAGGTACACTGGCGGCAGCTTATCATTCTGGCGGAGATCGTGCTGCTGGCGGCGGTGGGCTTCCTGCCGGAAACGCTGAACACCACCGCCAACGCCGTGGTGTCCTTCGTGTGCGCCATGCAGGTGCAGACCTTCCGCAAGGTGCGGGGCCACGCCTACGCCAGCACCATGTGCATTGGCAATATGCGCAGCGGAACGGAGGCGCTGTGCGCCTACTTCCATACGAGGGATAAGGAAATACTCCACAAGGCGCTGACGTATTTCGGCGTGGTGCTGCTGTTCGCGCTGGGCGCGGGTGTCGGCAGCATAGCCACGCTCCATTGGGGCGCGGGGACGATCTGGCTGTCCTGCGGGCTGCTGACCGTCAGTTTTCTCATTATGTTCGTCCACGACGAGGAAGAAAAGCTGAATGAATAAAAACAACACCGGCGGCGTTACCCACACGCTGCCGGTGCTATTTTGAGGTAAATCCTCATGGAAAAGAAAAAGTATGGTTGGCTGAACCATGGCCTTATCATAGCAGGTCGAAAAAGATTTGTGAAGCGCATCTTTGTTCTTGAAAACATGAGGACTTGTATAGTATAATGCTCCTCGAAACGAGGTGCGCCATGAGTATTTCCAAATATCAGGTCTTTCTGAAAACAGTCTCCTGCGGCAGCTTCTCCAAGGCGGCGGAGGCTATGAACTTCACCCAGTCCGGCATCAGCCACGCCATCAACTCGCTGGAAAACGAGCTGGGCGTGAAGCTGTTGAGCCGCAACCGCGGCGGCGTGGTGCTGACGGCGGACGGACGGGCAGTGCTGCCCAAGATCGAAAAGCTGTGCGCCGCCCACCACTCCCTGATGCAGACGGTGGAGGGGCTGAAGGACATGGACAGCGGCCTTGTGAAGATCGCCACGTTCTCCAGTGTGTCCGCCCAGTGGCTGCCCCGCATCCTCAAGAGCTTCGGTAAGGTGTACCCCAACATCGAGTTTGAAGTTGTCACCGGCGACTTCTACGACCAGATCGAGGGCTGGATCGTCAACGGAACAGTGGACTGCGGCTTTCTGCGTCTGCCGTCGGTGAAGCGCTTGCAGACCTACGCTCTGCACCGTGATGAATTGCAGGTCATCGTCCCCTGTGACCATCCCTACGCCGATCGCGACCCGTTCCCCGTGTCCGCGCTGGCAGAGGAACCCTTCATCCAGCTGGAGGAGGGCGACGACTACGAGATCATGGCGGCCTTTGACGAGATGGGCATCCGCCCCAATGTGAAGTACATCGCCCGGGAGGACAGGACTATCTTGGCTATGGTGTCGGAGGGGTTGGGCATCAGCCTGCTGCCGGAGCTGATGGTGCGCCACAGCCCCACGCCCATCAAGGTCTGCCATGCGCCCCTGCATTTCTACCGTACCATCGGCATCGGTGTCAAGGACAAGAAGGCACTTTCCAACTCCACCCGTCTGTTCGTGGACTATGTGCGGACGTGGGTGGCGGAAAACGGGAATACATAAACGTTCAACTTTCGCTAAAAAAGCATGAGAACACGTCATGTAATACAGACAAGAACGCAGCTCCCATGCGGCTTTGCGGGAACGAACAAACGACACCGCAAAAATGTATCCTTCCGCGAAACAAAATCCCTCTTGCAAAACGGCGGGGTCTTCATCATAATAGCACCCGTAGCCCCCGAAAAGTGAATAGGCTTACCGGTCTGAAACGCTGCGGTGTTTCGGTGAAAGTTGGAATGTGGGTCAAAGTCCCCGCGAACAGGTCACTGTGAGGCTCCTCTGAGGCAGGAGATAAGTCAGGTCGCGCCGGTAAGCGTCACAATGCACACGCCTGAAACCGAGCTGCATGAACGGGGGCTTCGCGCCCGTTTACACGAGAGAAGCGTCGGCATTTGCCGGCGCTTTTTGCATGAAGTCAGGGCACCTATGGGGGACGGAAAGGTGCTTGAAAAAATGGGAGAACGCAGGAAATACGTCCGCAGGGACGCCACGGTGGAACGGCTATCCTCTATCTTTTTAGAGGATATGGAGGGGAGCGTAAAGCCCTCCACGCTGGCGTGCTACCGCCGCAACATCCAATGCCACATCCTTCCAGCACTGGGAGCGCGCGTGGCGGCGGAGGTGACGGCGGAGGAGGTCAACGACTTCATCCAGCAGTTACAGGAGGACTATTCGCCCAAGCTGGTGCGAGAAATCGGTGGCCTTCTGCTGCGGATCGTAGGTATGGCCGGTGTGGGCTACGGCGAGGATGTGACGCTGCCGAAGGTGCGGCAGAAGGCCGTGGAGGTGTTCGCCGAGCCGGAACTGAAGCAGATGGGGCAGGTCATTCTGCGCCGTCCGGACAGGACGGGACTGGGGGTGCTGCTGACGGCCTACACAGGATTGCGGCTGGGAGAGCTGTGCGGCCTGCAATGGCAGGACGTGGACGTCGGCGCAGGACTGCTGCACATCCAGCGGACGGTGGAGCGCATCTCGCAGACGGGCGGTGGAACGTGCCTGACGGTGCAGCCGCCGAAAACGGAAAATTCCGAACGCTGGATACCCATTCCAAAAGAGATGCTGCGGATGCTGAAGCCAGAGGCAAAGCAGCCGGACAGCTACCTGCTGACCGGCGGGGAGATCGTCCCTGACCCGCGGGCGATGCAATACCGCTATAAGGTGTTGTTGGAGCGCTGTGGTGTGCGGTATCGGAATTTCCATTGCCTGCGGCACAGCTACGCCACGCGGTGTGTGGAGCGAGGGGTGGACGTGAAAAGCGTCAGCGAACTGCTGGGTCACGCCGATGTCCGCACCACGCTTCGGCTATACGTCCACTCGTCCATGGACTACAAGCGCAGGGCCGTGGAGGGGATAGGCTTTCTCAAGGGAATAACGTAAAAAAGGACGCCGTTCGGCGTCCTTTATCCAAAAAATGGCACAAAAATTTTCGCAAAGTAACATACTTTGCGAAAAAGCGCGGAACGCCTTGCGCTGCAAGGCGTTCCAGATTTACGCCAGAAAAAGTCGAAAATTTGAACTCGTTGTTGACACGGAAAAACGACTGGTATATACTGTTATTCGGTTGAAATTGGGAAGTTTTCGCAAAGTATGTTACTTTGCGAAAAAACAGTTCAAAAGAACCGAGAATTTCATACAGCTGAGTTCTGTGACGTCGTGTGGCTGTGCGTTGTAAAGACGATTTTTCGTCAGGGTACAGCCTTAAAGGAACATGGGTAACCAAACCCACCGCGGACGGCACTGTGAGCGCAAGGAAACGACCAAAACGGCTTTGAGCCGCTGGGTAATACCCGCCATTGGGACGCGAGTCCTGAGAAGGTAGGTCGTGTACGAGGGAGAGATCCCGTGGCGCGAGGGCAGTAGAATTACACGAAGGAGAACTTGTTTGCAGCGGCGCACCCTCGTTGTAACATAGGTAGGAGTGTACGCTGACGTAAGACGTCGGCGTTTTTTCTTGCCCAAAATACGACCTTGGGGAGGTGCGCCAATGAGCCACTGGGATCCGAATCGGAAATTCGACTACAATAGCTGGTGCGACCAGCAGATCGCCCAGCGCACTAAGGACGCGTTGGCGGCGCGGGACGCGGCCTTTGCCGAAAAGCACGTCGAGACACCCTTGCGAGAGCTGGCGCTGTATCTGGCCCGGTGTGCCCGCACCCTGCGCCACAGCCCAGCACCCTGTGAGGTGGACGGCGGCGCGTTTATCGAACAACGCTTCGGAAGCTGGGACGCAGCCCTGCGGGCAGCGTGTCTGCCGCCCGCACGGACGATGAAGCTGAACGGCACGGCTCGCTACCGCAAGGAGCGGGCGGTACAGGAGCCGCTGTTTTTGGCGGAGCGTAAGGAGAAGAAGCGCCAGAAGCAGATCGAGAAGAACCTGCGGCAGGGCCAACTGGCCCACGAAAAGGCCGTGAAGCGCCGCGCAGAGCGGGAAGCCGCTGAAGCTAAGAAAGCGGCTGCCGAAAAAGACACCAACCCTTGTCAAGCCGAGACAGTCTGAACGGAGACTGTCAGCTTTCCATAAGGGTGGGAGGGGAAAAGCCGCCCCTCCCACCTCCTCTCTTTGTTGAACGGCAAGACCAAAACCACATACAAAAGCAAATATGTTACCCGCCCCTGCGGGGCAGGTAACGGGAAAAATACGCCCCATCTGCGGGGCGAGAAACAGGAATAGGAGCAAACACACATGATCTCTTTGAGTGAAATACTGCATACCATCGCCCAGGCGCTGATGATCCCCTGCCTCATTATACTGATAATTCTGATGGCCGGGGCGGTCTGGCAGATCGGCGACATCGTGGTTGAGTACATCGCGGAGCGCCGCAAGCATAAGTGTAACGTCCCCCAGCTGCTGCGCGACGTACACGCGGCGGGCGCGGACGGCCTTGCGGAGCTGATTGAAAACAGCGGCCTGCTGCGGCGGCAGAAGAAGGCCCTGCTGGAGCTGGCGGAGAGCCGCGGCCTGCCGAAGGACACCCTGACGGCACTGGCGGAGCGTCTGCTGGCCACGGAGGAAGCGCGGAACGCCCGCACCACCTCCATCACGGACATGATCGCCAAGCTGGGCCCCATGTTCGGCCTGCTGGGTACACTGATCCCCCTGGGCCCCGGCATCGTGGCGCTGGGACAGGGCGACACGGTGACGCTGTCGGAGTCCATGAATGTGGCGTTCGACACCACCATCGCGGGTGTTATCAGCGCGGCGGTGGCCAGCGTCATCTCCCACATCCGCAAGCGGTGGTACAACGACGACATGGTGTCGCTGGAAACGCTGATGGAGGCAGTTTTGGAGGAGGTCACGAGCGATGTTGAAGGGTAAGTTTTCCTCCCGCCGCCGGGTGACGGAGGAGGTGGACGCCATGTCCGGGCTGGCGAACCTGTCGGACGTGATGCTGGTGTTCGCCTGCGGGCTGATGGCGGCGGTCATACTGAACTGGAACGTGGATCTCAGCAAGACCCGCGTGGAGATCCTCCAGCGGGAGCAGATGCAGGAGCTGGACAACGCGGAGGAGATGGAGCAGGACATCCAGTCCTCCAGCAGCTTCGAGCAGAAGGGCACGGTGTACGAAGACCCGGAGACAGGCAAATTGTATGTGGTGATGCCGAAGAGCAGTAACTAAATAGTTTTTATATAGATACGTTCAACAACGAGAGGAGACAGATCACATGAAGAAACGGACAAGCAGTATGTCCCGGCGCATCGTGAGCCTGCTGATGAGCATGGTGCTCACGCTGACGCTGGTGACCCCCGCGGCCTTTGCCACGGAGGTGGTGGGCGGCAGCGGCACGACCATCGTCGAGGGCGATACGAACCCGGCTGACGCTAACCCCAGCGGGGACAACGAAGGCAAGGACGACGAAAACAAGGACACCGAGCACGGCGGGGATGAACAGCCTACCAACCCCGGTGATGAGGACAAGAACCCCGGCGAGGGTGAGGACGATGTCAACGCGTCTTCCAATGAAGCCGATACTCAGGAGGGCGAAGGCACTGATACCCCCGTGGTTGCCCAGCGCACGGTGACACTGGAGAAGTGGAATAAAAATGCCGCTTATGATGTGAAGATCGTCATTCCCGCTGCGACTTCCGAGCCCGGCGAGGGCGAAACGACTGAAGCACCCGGCGAGGGCGAGAATGCCGGCAGCGGCAATGAAACGCTGAGCACCGAGTATACCGGCACCGATGAGAAAATCACTTTGAAATTGACCACGGAGGATTATACCGATAACCCCATTATTTATATCAAGTCCTCCGCGGATGAAGTTGTGGCCGAAACTACGCCCAAGCTGGGTGACGACGGCACACTGGAATATGTATTTACCGGAGAGGAAACCGACATCACTTTGTACTACGGCACGAAGGATGATTTTGTCTCTGCTTGGTATGGCGATGGCAGTGCTACAAAGTATACCATCCGCAGCGCCGAGGAGCTGGCGAATTTCGCACAGTTGGTGAATAGCGAGAATGATTTTTCCGGCAAGACCATCACGCTGGGTAAGAATATTGTGTTGGACGGCATCGACTGGACGCCCATCGGCACAGCGGAAAGCCCCTTCAAAGGGACGTTCACGATTATGGGGAACTATTCCATTTCCAACCTGCCCAACGACCTGTTCGGCGTGGTGGAGGGCGGCACGGTCAAATCTGTGACCATCAGCGGCGGCAAAGGTCGGTTGGTGGGCGAGCTGAAGTCCGGCAAGGTGGAGAACTGCATGTCCACGGCTAAGGTGGATAGCAGCGATGAAAATGCCGCAGTCGGCGGACTGGTGGGCATGGCCGAAACCAATGCGACGGTGTCCAGCAGCTATTACTACAACGCTGATAGCATCAACGTGCCTGCTGTGGGCGGCAGCGGCACGGTGACCAACTGCTTCTATTTGGCGGAGACTTCTACCTTTGATAAGAAAGGCACTGCCGATGACATCGGCGCACGTACAGCGGAGGAGTTCCAGCTGGGCCGTGTGGCGTATGAACTGGGGGGATCTTCTTACGTTTGGGTGTATGATACGACTAATAAGGCAGAAAAGATGCCGCAGTTGGGACGCAGTTCCGGGACAATGGCGGTGGCAAACGAGTTAAAGCTGACTAAGCCGGATAATCAGCCCGAAGGTGTAGTGGTCACACTCGGCAATGACAGCGACAAAAAGACGCTGACCGATGCCGCCGGAAACCAATACTACTATGCTGCAAGCGGCTACCCCAACGGCGTATCTGATGTGCCGGTCACATTCACCGCGCCGACAGGATATCAAATCGTATTTGCTCCTGCGGCAACACAAGTGGGAGGAACAGACTACTGTCTTCGTATAACCGGCAGTAATGTGGAGTATACCTATTCACTGGTCAAGGCCGACATTCGCTGGTATGAAAGCGCTGGGAAGGAAAAAAACTACGTTCTCAAGAGTGCTGACGAATTGATGGGTTTCTGCCTGCTGGCCAATGGAAGTATTGATGGCGAATCCAAGAATTTTGATGGATGGACTCTGTCGTTGGGTAATAGCATTGATCTGGAAAATAGCGAATGGAAGCCTATCCCAAGTTTCGCGGGTGAATTTAATGGCATGAGCCATGAGATCAAAGGCTTGAATGTAAACTACACAGATGATGACTCAAATTCAAAGACTGCGGGAATGTTTGAAAAACTGGATTCGACTGGCAAAATATTGAGCCTTGCCGTATCGGGATCAGTGAAGGCAGACGGCAAGATAAATAATGTGGGCGGAATTGTCGGTACGACTGCAGCCGGAAGTGAAATCCGTTTTTGCCGCAGTAATATTGATGTTAAAGTCGATGCGGCAAACAGCACCACCAACGGCATGGCATACGGCGGTGTGGCGGGTAAAGTTCAAGGTGCGATTTCCAACTGCTTAAAAGAAGGAACGATAACCGTAGATAACATTAAGAATAAGTGTTACATTGGTGGCGTAGCCGGATATGTCGGCAGTGCAGCAAATCTCTGCTGGAATACCGGCAGTGTAAACGCTTCTGGAACGACCAAGAAAAACATATATACCGGCGGTATTGTCGGATACGGAGCTGCAACAAACTGCTATAACAACGGGAGTGTCACTGGTGCAACCGATAAGAATAAATATGTGACGGGCGGCATTTCGGGCAATGGCAACGTGGCCAACAGCTACAACCTGGGTGACGTGACCGGCGCGGAAGGCAGTGCCTACGGCATCAGTAACCGCAAGGGGGCCAACAGCTACTACCTCTGCAAGCTGAACGGCAAGGAGACGGCTAAGTATGTCAACAGTGGAGCTGAACAGGAAATCACCGCCACCACCGAGGACGGCAAGACCGTGTATAAGGTGGGCGACGATGTGCTGGTGAACGTGCTGAATGAGAACAGAGGCACATATATCGAGTGGATCAACAAGCAGGACGCGCCCAATAACCCCGTGCACATCACGCGCTGGGACGGCAGCTTCGAACCCGGCGTGGAGGGCGTGATCACCCTTGTCTATGATCCTAACGGCGGCGAAGGAGCGGCTGTAACGGAGCAGCAGCGGGTCGAAGGCGATACCGGAAGCTTCACCATTAAGTCCGATACGGAGTTGGGCTTCAAGCACGAGAACGGCACATTCCTCGGCTGGAGCACGAACCCCCATGCGAAAACGGAGGATAACAGCTATGATGCCGGTAAAACGGTTTCGGTGGAGAAGAACAAGAGCCTGACGCTCTATGCCGTGTGGTCGCCGATATGGGCGGGCAGCGGCACGGAAGCTGCTCCCTATGAGATTCCCGATGTCGGTAAGCTGACTGCCCTGCAAACGCAGGTCAATGAAAACGGCTTCAGCTACACCGGCAAGTGGTTCAGGCTGACCAATAACATCGATCTGAACAACGAGCTGTGGACGCCCATCGGCATCGATGCCCTCCATTCCTTCGGCGGCAGTCTGGACGGCGGCGGCAAGACCATCAGCGGGCTGAAGGTGGAAACAGACAGGCAATGGGCAGGACTTTTCGGCAGCGTGCGAGGTACTTACGGTGTGCCCATGACGATGCGGGATCTGACGCTGAAAAACGGCAGCGTGAAGTTTACGAGCAGCGGGACGTCATGCAGCGGTGGCCTTGTGGCGGCTGTAGAGGGCGAAACTGCGCTGGAGCTGCGTAATGTCGTTGCTGAAAACCTGACGGTCAGCGGCGGCAGATCTGGCTCGGGCGGCCTTCTGGGCAGAGGACGCGTCGCAATGACAAACTGCCACAACAGGGGCGGCTCCGTGACCGGCAGTTATGCAGGCGGACTGGCCGGTATGGGATACAGCAACCTTCAGGATCACGTTTTAGCGGGTTGTACCAACAGCGCTAAGGTAGTCGGCAAAAGAACCGCAGGCGGAATGACTGGGAATGAAACACATAGCTACGGCTCCTACACAGACTGCACCAACAACGGAAGCATATCTGCGACACAGGGGTACGCCTCCGGCATTGCGGCGGGCGGAAGCTATGAGCGGTGCAGCAACAGCGGCGCTGTGACCGGCCAGCAGGCTGCGGGCATCTGCGTCAATGGCAGCAAGGCAACGAACTGTAGCAATACAGGCGCGATTACCGGCACGGACTATGCGGCGGGTATCCTTACCAACGGCGGCTACGGCGGCGTGGCGGAATTCTGCTGGAACACCGGAAAGGTCGAGGCGAGCACGTCTGTCAGGGCCTTCGGCATCCTCTACGGCTGGGGTGCGCATAATCAGGTCAGCAATTCCTTCAGCTATGTCCCGGGCGCCAATATCGGCCTTGCGCCCACCGAGCTGAAAGAGAAAAATGTGTCCGACAGCTACTATCTGGCGGACAAGAAGGACTCCGTTTCCAGCGTCGGCGAGTGGGCCAGCGCAGACGACTTTGCCAGCGGCAAGGTGGCGTGGGGCGTGGACGGCGGCGTCAATGCCCACAAGAACTACTGGACGCAGGGCGCGAACAACTATCCTGTTCCCATCGGTGAGGGGACTTCCACCAGCTACTACCGTGCCAAGGCCGAGTGCGGCACCGGCGGCACGGTGACCATCAAGCGCGGCGATGGCCGCACCGGCGACGCGGACAACGCGGTCTATGGACCCAGTGGCACCAAGGTGACCGTCACCGCCACGCCCAAGGACAGCAGCTATGCGCTCAAGAGCCTGACGCTGGATCTGATGAGCACCGGCACGACCGCTGACCTTGCCAATCCCGGCAGCTTTGCGCTGGGCGCGGCCAACGCAAAGGTCGTGGCCACCTTTGCCAGCGCCGGCAGCGGCGGCAGCGGCGGCGGCACTGGCGGCAGCGGCGGTAACGGCGATGGCAGCGGCACAGATACCGGCGACGGCGCAGGCGATGAGGACGATGAGGGCCTGCAAGACGGCCTGAATATGGATGTGGAGTACAACATCAAGGGCCTGGTGCTGGCCGCTTACGCCGAGTGGGGCGCTAACGGCGGCGGTAAGACCTTCGCCCAGTGGCTGAAGGCTTCCCCCAGCGTGCTGCGTGCGTTTATCACCAACAGCCTGGACAACATGGCCGCAGCGGCTAAGTCCAAGGATACCGACGAGGCCAAGGGTCTGGCAGCGCTGCTGCTGGCCAGCTTGAACGAACACAGTGGCCTGAACAGCAAGAACGGCGACATCATCGGCAAGGCGCTCCAGCGCTACATGGATACCGGCAGCGAGGCGACCTTCAGTACGTGGCTGACCACCGGCAGCGGTATGGCCAGCGGCACAGTGGAGGAGATCCTTGCACAGTACACCGACAGCCTGCTGAACTTGACGGAGCGTCTGTATGCCAACTGGGAAAGCAGCGGCACGTCCCTGACCTTCCCCGTGTGGCTGGATTCCCAGCAGGTGACGATGGAGAGCCTGTCCGAGAACGCGGAAGAACCTGAGGCTGAGCCTGATGACACCCAGACCTCCGAAGCCCCGGAGGATGTTCCGGACGGGCAGGAGTCAGAGGGTCAGGTTAGCGGCAATTCCATCTGGGAGATCATCGGCACAGCTGTGCGGGAAAACCCCATTATCGTGTGGTCCATCGTGGCAGTCGTTGCGGCCTTGGTCATCGTGGGCGCGGTGCGCCGCTACCATAAGGTCAAGCGCGATGAGCGCGACGACGCAGCCAGCAAGAAATAAGTGAAATAGACGGCTCTTAGCGGGCGGTCTGCCGATTCGCGTGGGCGGAATTTCCGTCCACGCGAATACGGCTATATAAACGGAAATGGGAGGGATGCCTCTGTGAGAAGAAAAGTGCGGAATTGGGCGGCGTTTCTGCTGGCGCTGGCGCTGGTATTGGGCATGATACCCGCAGCTTACGCGGCGGGATACAGCATCACCGTCAACGCCCCAACAGGGAATAATCTGCCCTATTGGGTGTTTGAGAAAGTGGGCGTAGACAGCGCAGATGTGCTGAACCTGACGGCCAACGAAGGGCATACCCTGCCCACAAATAAGGTCGCCCGTGTGTCGCTGGCTGTGGGCAAAAACAAAGAGGATGAAGCTGCCTGCGGTATCTCCATCAATGGGATGTACTATGTGCAGTCGGTCACGCTGGAGCATCCCGACTTCTTCACCGGTACGGTGGAGATCCAGATCGGCAGGGATGCCCAATGGAGCGAGGAGACGTGGGGCAATATCACGCCGGTGGAGGGCTCCAACATCCTCGGCCGCGTGCAGTTCAAGGACGGCACCTTCACCGGTGACGTGACCATCAGCGTCACGCCCATGACGCAGCAGCAGGCAGACGCGGCGGCAAAGACCAACCAGCGTCAGGTGGTGCCCAAGGGGAAATACAGCGTGTCGGACATCACCGAGGCCATCGACGGCATATTGGCGTGGAAGCGGGCGCAGCAGGGCGTGGCGGAGGGTCAGCCGCTGCTGAGCGGCGAGCTGCTGACCTATGCCGGCAGCACCGCCGCCGACTGGCTGCCCATCGGGCTGTCCCGCTACGGCGCGGAGGACGACTACGACAGCTATCTGGCGGCGCTGAGAACGTATGTGGAGCAGAAATACCGCGAGCCGGACAAGCTGGACAGAACGAAGGCGACGGAATGGCACCGCATCGCGCTGGCGGTGCTGGCGTGCGGCGGCGACCCCACCCACTTCGGCAGGGATGAAAACGGCGCGGATATCAACCTGATCGCCGACGGCGTGTACGACCGGGGCAAAACGGCGGATCTGGGACGGCAGGGGCTGAACGGCTGGCTCTGGGGATTGATCACGCTGGACAGCATGAAGTATACCATCCCCGCAGGCGCCAGCTATACCCGCACGGAGCTGGTAAAGACCATCCTGTCCTATCAGCTCAGCGACGACGGCTTTAACCTGCGGGTGGCGCAGGGCAGCACCGCCGATCCGGACATCACGGCCATGGCCATACAGTCCATGGGGCCGTACTACCGCACCTCCACCCTGAATGTGAAGGACCCTGTGGACAGAGCGCTGGAGCGCCTGTCGCAGCTCCAGCTGGACACGGCGGATTTCCGCAGCTGGGGCACGCGGAACTCCGAGTCCACCTCGCAGGTCATCATCTCCCTGTGCAGCGTGGGCATCGACCCGCAGAACGACCCCCGCTTTGTGAAGAACGGACTGAACCTGCTGGACGCGCTGTTCTACTACCAACAGGAGGACGGCGGCTTCGCCCACTCCTACGAGCTGGATGAGGGTAATCCCTCCGCCGTACCCGGGGAGAGCGACAGCATGGCCACGGATCAGGCGCTACTGGCGCTGGTGTCCGTGTGGCGGCAGGCGCAGGGCATGAGCCCGCTGTACGACTTCCGCCCCGGCGGCGTATCCTCCAAGATACTGACGCCGGAGGAGAGCGAGGTGTCCTTCGCCGGCAGCTATGAGTTTACGCAGGAGCTGCAAAGCCGCGTGGACGCGCTGCCCGACGCGCTGTCCACGGAGGACGCGGAGGAGGTGGCCTTCCTGCTGGAGCGGCTGAAGATGAGCCGTGAATTTGACGGCTATGACAGGTACATGGAGAAGCTGACGGCGGCGCAGGAGAAGATCGACGCGCTGTACGCGGAGATCGAGAGCCTGAACGCGGATATCGCCGCGGAGATATTGCCTATGACCGACGCCGGCTTGAAGGAAAAGCCCATCGTGGACGGTATCGTGAAGCGGTACCGCGCGCTGTCTGAACACGACAGGGAGCTGGTGGAGAGCTGGGATGCGGTGCTGGCGGTAAAGGCGCAGACGGACGCGGCGCAGCGGACGCTGCTGCTGTGCATCGGCGGCGCGGCAGTGGTGATGATCGGCGGCAGCATCCTCGTCCGCCGCAGGAGGGAGAGCAAATGAAACGACAACTGACGCGGCTGCTGACCGCGTTGCTGGCTGTGATCCTGCTGCTGCCGGTGACGGCGCAGGCCGCGCCTGCATGGGACGGCTGGACAGCGGAGCTGGAGGCGGCGTACCAAACGGTGTCCGGACTGGTGGCGGACTCCGTCAGCGAGAGCAGGGACTACCTATCCGCCGCACGGCAGGAAACCAACGCCAAGGCGGTGTACGCGCTGTGGGCCTCCGGCGCCGACGTGCCGGAGGGCTTCTACAACGAGTATTTGCAGGCGCTGGCAGACTGGCTGGCGCTGGCGGAGCAGCGGGGCAGGTACGCCTATATCCCCGGCGCGCTCCGCACGGTGGCGGCCATGGGGCTGGACGTGACGGATCTCGCCGGTCACGACCTGCTGGAGCCGCTGCGGCGGCCGGAGATGGTGGAGGCGGACGAGGACAGGCTGGATATGCTGCTGGATCTGGACGCGGCAGGCGATGCGGGCAGAACGGAGGCGTTCGACGCGCTGCGGGAAACGCTGATCGCCGAGGCGCTGGCACGGCAGCAGGACAGCGGCGAGTTTCGCTATACCTCCCCATGGCCTGCCGAGCTGAAGCAAAAGGGCGTGGCTGCCGAGCCGGACCGGTTCGACTACATCCTGCTGACGGCAAAGTCCGCGCAGGCGCTGGCGCCTTACCAGAGCCGTCCGGAGGTCAGGGCCGCCATAGAAAAGGCGGTAAGCTATCTCTCGATGCAGCAGCTGGACAGCGGTGGCTTTCTCAGGTACGGCGAGGAGGACGTGGAGGAGGATGCCGCCGTGTTGGAAATGCTGGCGGCGCTGGATATCTCCCCTGACGACGGGCGATTTGTAAAGAACGGCCACACCGTGCTGGACGGCATGATGGACTGGTATCAGGAGAGCTATTTTGACGGTGCCCCCGCGCCGGGACAGGGGTTCTACCGACATGATATTCTTTGGGGGTACCGCGGATCAGGGGATGCTTGGTACGCCTCCAGCTCATCGTTGATGTCCGATCCGGATGCCCCGGATGACCGCGGCAAGGCTGTGGAACGGCGAACCTACATAAACGAAGTGGGACTTATAGGGCTTTGTAGTGTCAGACCGGCAGTGGCTGTGGCGGGAACACCGTCCGCAAGCACGCCGGAAAAGGGAAACCGTCAAGACAATGCCATAGATTACAGTGAACTTTTACAGGCGCAGTCTGCGGATTATGCACAGAAGCTGGCAGAGGGGTATTACGGGGATGGAAACAGCACGATCGTTTCCGAGGGTGCTCTAAGCCATTTGGCCAAGGAGATCTTATCCATGTCCGAAGCCGGCGGCGGTAAGCTGCCGGAGGAGCAACGTGCACAGCTGGAAAGCCTTGTTGAGATGCTGTCGGGAGCCAGCGGCGAATATCTGATGGGACGCAAGGCGAACACCTACTCGCCGGTTCTGGTGCAGGCCATGAAAGCGCTGGATATGGATCCTGCAGACGTAAACGGCATGGACTTTTTGGCACCGTTGACAAATCTCTCTGCCATGGACACTGCGGAATACAGAGAGGCGCTGATGGATTTTGACTCGGTAGATGCGTCTATGTGGCGTAAGCGCGGCGTGGACGCGGATACGGTCGTGGACAAGTACGCCGCCGGTATACTGCAATATCAGACGGCAGACGGGCAATTTGACCCTTACGCAAGCTATAGCGGGATAGTTACCCCGATACTCCGGGATTATGTGCAGTACACTGCCGAGAATGTCACCGCCCTTGCTCCCCACGCGGACAAGGAGTACATTTCCAAGGCGATAGACCGTGCCATTGAATACCTGTCCTCCGTACAGCTTTCGGATGGCAGCTTTCCGGGTATGACCGGTACTTCAAACGGCGAGGCAACGCTCGCCGTGCTGGAAATGATGGAAGCGCTGGGAATATCTCTGGACGACCCTCGCTTCGTGAAAAACGGAAATACCGCGGCGGACGCCATGAAGACCTTTTATGTAGACGGAGTGGGCTTTCTTTCCAGCTTCGAGGTGGAAGCGCCGCTGGATGATTTGGGCAGCCTGCCGGTCTACGCCGATCCGGTCATGGATGCTTCTGCTGCCGTTTCCGCCCTGACCTACCTCCAAGCCGCCGAGGACGGCACATTCGGCCCCGACGGCAAGGGCAGCAGCGTGTTCGAGGTGGTGGGCGCCGCCCTGACGGGAACGCCGCTGGGCGCGATCTTGCTGGCGGTTATCGTAGTGGCCATACTGGCGTTTGCCATGGTGCGCCGCTACCGCCGCATCAAGAGGGAGCAGTGACATGGGTACGAAGCACAGATGCGCAGCGGCATTGCTGCTGGCGGTATTCCTGCTCTTCTGTACCGCCTGCGGCGCTGCTCCTGTGCAGCCGGAGGATACAGAAAACAAGGATCAGTACATGACCGACCCTGTGCCGGAGGGCAAACCTACGCCGGTAGAGCCGCAGGATACGACGGTGGATACCACTACGACCCACACCTGTACTTTCTCCATCTCTTGCGAGACCATTCTGGACAACATGGACAAGTGCGTGGAGAACAAGAAGTTCCTCGTGCCGGAGGACGGCATTGTTTTTCCCGCCACGGAGGTGGAGTTCAGCGAGGGCGAGAGCGTATTCGATGTTCTCCAGCGGGTATGTCGGGACAACGCCATCCACATGGAATCCAACTGGACTCCGGTATATAACAGCGCCTATGTAGAGGGGATCAATAACCTCTATGAGTTCGACGTGGGCAGTTTGTCCGGCTGGATGTACAACGTCAACGGCTGGTATCCCAACTACGGCTGCTCCCGCTACCAGGTGAAGGACGGCGACGTCGTGGAGTGGCGCTATACCTGTGACCTTGGCTATGATCTCGGCAGTGGTATGGGAGGATAATGGAGGCGCCAGAATATAGAGAACGCTGATATAGGAAGCGGAGTTCCCGGAACACATTGGCCTCTGGAGATATTCGAGAGGCCACCTAACCATGCGACCAGACAACACAACAAAACGGAGAAAAAGCCAAGGATGGCCCTTTGCGGCCATCCTTGGCTTTTTCTCCGCTTTTCATTATGCGGATGCCAATTTCATTGCCGTGCCCCACCGTTTCTGCCGTTTGCGAGTTCTTCACAAATGACGAAACGGAGGGAATAAAATGCATTTTGACCGAATGGCATACGGGGAGCGAATCAAACGGTTACGCACCGGCAGAGAGCTCACTCAAGAACAGCTTGCTGAAAAGATAAATGTTAGTAGAACCTACATAGTTAAAATTGAGAACGGCTTACAGATAGGCCCGATTGAAATTGCCATTGAGCTGGCAATGTTCTTCGATGTCTCCATGGATTTTCTCTTGCTTGGAAAAGAAAACTATCGCGTGGACAGAAAGCAGTGTTTGAGAATGGCAATCGATATCCTCTCTGAATTGCAAGCGAAACTGTAAAATGTTCCATTTTGGGTATGCAATGTTCCAAACTGTTTCTGTTCCGTGGCTTTCCTTCAAGGTACAATTTACTCAAGCCAAACAAAGGGCCTATTGTACCTTGAAAAACGCCATTCGGCCATATTCGGCAACTGGATCACATCAGCAGATGAGCCTCCGTAAGAAAGAGGACGGCGATGCGGAGAACGCGCCATGACCACCTGCACGGGAATTCCCCGTGTCAATGCAGGCCCCAGATCGGAAGGTGCCCAGCGATACCCGTTCATCCAAAAGCAGCCGCGGCAGGCTGCCTCGCCATGATCTCATCTGCCTACAATGGTACTTCTGCATAGCGACAGATACAAGCAATCGGTGCAGCTCGGAGAGATCCTCGGAGGGGTGCAATTCCCATGTGCGGCGCCAGCCGCAGACCAGTTGACCGCCCAACAGTCCGGGAAGTAGTGTCGAATAGGACTGGACAAACGACAGAAACGGCGTGGGCCGTTCCGGGAAACCGGGGCGGCCCCGCCATGACCTTTGCCTGATGGCAGAAATGCGGGTGCTGCACTTTCCCTCCCCCTCACATACCTACTACCTATACCCCATTACCTCTTACCGCAGCACCCGCGTTTGTGCCATCAGAAAACGGATATAAGGAGAAAACTATGCAGGATAAGAACGTTGATTTTTGCGGCATTTTGAATCTTTTGGCCGCGCTGAAACGAGCCGGTTTTCCCAAGGCAGAGCTGGAGCAGGTCGCTGCGCGCATCGCGGCGCAGACCGGCGCAACGATCCTTATTTCTTTCTGAATTTCTTTGCAAAAAGCAGTAGCTTTAACGAGATGACTGTGGTATGTTGTGTTGCTACAAGGAGGAGGTGAACAGCCACGGAGGAGAAAAAGATCAATGGGAATCTTGCCCTAAACGGCAAGGAGCGACGGGTCATTAGGATCGAGGCCAACCATGAGCGGGATGCCCAAAAGCTGCGAGTGGCCGCCTACTGCCGTGTCAGCTCCTCCTCGGAGGATCAGCTAAATTCCTTCGCGGCTCAGAACATCCACTATACGCAGTACATCACCGAGCATGATGATTGGCGGCTGGTGGACATCTATGCCGACGAGGGCATCACCGGCACCTCGGTGGAGAAACGGGAGGATTTCAAGCGGATGCTGGCTGACAGCGAACGCGGACTCATTGACCGCATCCTGGTCAAGTCCATCTCCCGCTTCGCCCGCAACACGGTGGACTGCCTGAACTACGTCCGAATGCTGAAGGCGCAGGGCATCGCGGTCTACTTTGAAAAAGAAAACATCAACTCCATGGACGAGTCCACAGAGCTGATGCTGACCATGATGGGGGCCTTCGCCCAGGCGGAGAGCGAGTCCATCTCCGGCAATATCCAGGCGGGCAAGCGCTACGCCATGCAGCGCGGTGAGGCTACCATTAACTACCACAATCTGTACGCCTATGAGAAAGGACCGGATGGTAAGCCACGGGCCATTCCAGAACAGGCAGAGATCGTCCGGGAGATCTACCAGAAGTACCTCCGCGGCGACAGCCTTAATATGATCCGCAAAGACTTAGAGGAACGTCACATTCCAAACGCCCGTGGCGGTGTAACATGGACACATACAGCGGTACGAGGTATCCTATCCAACGAGAAATACGCCGGTGACGTCCTGATGCAGAAAACCTTCCGACAGGACTGCATTAGCCGTAAGACCATCCGCAATACAGGGCAACGTGCCATGTATCTTGTGCAAAATAACCATGAAGCGATCATAGACCGCAAGACATACGACGCAGTGCAGACAGAGTTGACGCGGCGCAACGCACTGAAGGGCAATACACAGAAAAGCACTCCCAGCGGCAGAAGCTGCTACACGCCGAAATATGCCCTGTCAGATCGGGTCATCTGCGGTGAATGCGGCACACTGTACCGCCGCTGCACCTGGGTCAACAGAGGAAAGAAGCACATCGTCTGGCGCTGCATCAGTCGCTTCGACTACGGCAAAAAGTATTGCCATGATTCGCCCGCCGTGGATGAGCAGCAGCTCCAGCAGGCCATCCTGCGGGTTATCAACGGCGCAATGTCTGAGAAACCCGCACTGGTGCGGCAGGTCACGGAAAATCTACAGGTGGTGATACGTCCCAGCCGAAGTGAAGAACTTACCGTCGCGGAGATCGACAGAGAATTAGAAGCTCTGGCACGGGAGTTCGATACCGCCTTCGTAGCTGCGGCCTCCGGCAATAGTGAAGACTATAGTGAACGGTTCAAGACGATCCTTGCCCAGCAAGCGGAGCTGAAGACCAAACGTGCCGAACTGGAGCAGCGGCAGGCAGAAGACGCAGAATTGACCAGCCACATGGAGTTGGCCGCAGATACTTTGGAGCAGGCCGGTACAGTCATTACGAAGTGGGACGAATACCAAATTCGTGCGTTGGTCGAGTCGGTCAGGATACTTTCTAAGGATGAGGTGCTTGTCCGGCTGAAAAGCGGGATCGAGAAAATTGAAAAGTTGCAGAAGTAGAGTGCGGATTTGGCACGCTGAGGTCATTTGTTAAAAGTGATGTGCAAAGTAGTTGAATACGCCTTGAATAAATTTGGCTTTTCAAACATTTTAGTCGAAAAACCGAGTCCTTTTTGCGCATCACACGCTGGAAACTGATTGCGACGCGACGCCGGAGCAACATGAAAAGTTTCGGCGCTTCGGGGGGGCAGATGACGTCAAAAGGGATGCTGAAGGGGTTGCGTGAAATAGGACAAGCCTTTGATTACTTACGCTGAAAATAAGCACACCCTTTATGTAAATAGCCCCCGCTCTTCGATAAAAAAGCTCGAAAAGCGGGGGCTGCTCTGAGGTATATTGTCTTTGAACACTTTTGCTATAATGCGAGTAAGGCAAAATTGGAGTGCGGTTACTCGTTATCGGATAGGATGTTCTCCAGCCAGGTCATATCAGTTCTGAATTGATTGAACTCATGGTCACTCCATTTTTTTGCGTCCTCATCTATGGGGTGAGCCGGTATCTGACGGTATCGGTTGAAGCGAGCCTTCAGCGTTTCAATTACCGTGTCCTTATCCTGGCCGAATAAAGCCGAAAATATAGTATCGTAATTTTGCTCGATTACAAGAACCAGCACCAAGAAGTAACAGCCGTGATTCACCGTGGGGTCAAACAGATCCTTATATTCCAAACCTGTGGCAATCCTCTTCTGTTTCTCGGTCACGGATGGGTGGGCGGCCATGGCGTCTAAAAAGACCTGCTTGGGGTTGATTACCTTTTTGTGTGCGTTCAAAGTACGTCGCACCAGTGCACGTAGGCGCAGTTCACAGTCGTTCATCCGAGCGTTGATCTCCAAAGCTTGCTCTTTAAAGCTCAGGCCCGTCCGCTCGAATATATACTTGCCCTGCAGGAACCGTTTTATTGTATCATAGCGGATGGCGAAACGTTCTCCGTTTTTCTCAATGAGTCCATAACCGATGAGATGAACAATCTGGGCATTGTCTAAAACACGGGAAAGCTGTCCATCACCATCTATAGCCAGAATCTTTAAGGTATCGTACTCCCGGGGATACGAAGTCTGGAGAATCTCTAGAATCATTAAATAAAAGCTCTCCGCATCGTTGCTCTTCTCAAATTCGCACCTAGCTGCTTCATATACCGCCTTGGACACTTCAAAAGGCCTTGAGAGCTTTTTTTCGCGGACATATTTATAAATCTGACCGCAAAGCAGCCGGATCAGGTAGGGGTGGCCACCGCAATCTTCCACCAGCTTGCTAGGGATAGAGTCGTTAAATTTGATCCCCATGTATCCACCCAAGGTGTCAATCATAGTTTTAGTGCTGGGAATATCAAATGGCTTAAGATAACTACCTTGGTTAGACGCTGAAAGTTGCTGGAACATGGGGTTTGCGATTCTATCCTTACCAATGACAGGCATTTCGTTAATCATGGGATTGGTACCCGCCACGACAATGGAAAGATTTGACCCAGGCCGGGTGCAGTACCCCCGCAAAATATTCCAAAAGTGGATAAAACTGTTGCCATCGTACCAAGGACTCGTCGTTTCCCCCACGCCAAAGGTGATGGCTTCAATTTCGTCAAACATTAGCACAACAGGGGTTGAACAGCCTTGGAGCATGGTATCCATATCTTCTCCGAAGACATTGGCCCCATCTGCCTCGTATTCTGCATCAGAGGCCAAAATGGCGGGATCGAGTCCAAGGACGCGCCTGATATCCTCTGTTACCCGATACAAGGCACTCTTCCAGCCCAGTGTCTCCATTTCTTCTTGACAAGGGATAAATACTACCGAACAGCCTGCGTTCTCTAGTTGTCGTTGAATAGCGTACAGCATGGAGGTTTTTCCACTTCGCCGCAGGCCAAAAATACCACACAGGTTGGACGAACTCTTGCATTTTGTAGCTACGTCTAAAGCGTAGTCCCGGCGTCCGAAGAAAAAGACATCATTAACAATAGGCTGCGAAGTGGTGAATAAGTCGGCATCAAACAAATACTTGCGAAACCGGCCGAGAATGTGGGCGGTAGACATATCACCGGATACAAACTCCCTGTACGAAAAGGGGATGACTACTGAACTGAGGTTGCTGTCCCGAAGCAGTTCTCCGAGCTTTTCCTCAACATTGCTGTCCCGACTAACCACGATTTGACAACTTCGATCCAACCGCAAGGCAGAAGGGATGTCCTTTGCCACATGGGCGGCCACATCCAGACAACGGGGTTCCAGAGACTCATAGTCAGAAAAGATTACGGGAATTTCACGCTGGAGGTTGAAGTTCACTACATAGTCTTCCGTCGGTTTGGCTAGTACATAACGATAATGGCAGCTACCTACAGTTAGCTCCCTACCGCCATTGGTAATATATAGGGCCTTAGCCAAAATCCGAATAATTGTCTGCTCATCATGATTGAATTTTTCTAGCGACACATCGCGGTGTATTCCTGGATTGGCATATTGAACCACCGTAGGAGAGGATGTGGTTCGTTTGCGAACATTTGTGGCACACAACTTGTCCGGCTCGCGCTGGTCGAGTTCTGGCGTGAACTCAACAGGGTCTCCTTCCTGAAGCCGAACTATAGAACAGTTGATAAGATTATTCCTATGAAAGAAATAATCTCGACCGTCTTCTCCCAAAATAAAGCCATAGGTCTGATTACCATAGTCGTTTGTGCATATATTAGTAATATTGCCATTCATGTGACGCACATCCTCTCTCATCTTGATCTCTCCGGGACAGGTTTGCTCAGGCACACTATATCTGTAGTATACAGCAGAAACCAATCTCTGTAAAGGTTGAATGAACTCCGTTTTTCAAATATTCTTGTTGAAAAGAGGAGTTCTTCTTATCTGCAAAGTCTTGATTTATCAAGGTTTTCCCTTTTGCTGTACAAAAGTCTGCACGGCAAAGCACTCGAAATGCGAAACAAGGTAATGAAACGGTTACGGCTTGTAACCAGTTGAATGACGTATTTCTTCTCTCGACGGGAGCAAAAATATCTGATATACTGAAAAAGAGTACTTGACTGAGATCGTATGTGGCAGGAGGAGAAATGTCATGCTGATGAATTCCAACGAATATCTGCATATCGTCGAGTCAATCAAACAGGAGATCCGCACAGCGCAGTATCGTGCGGCAATCAGCGTCAATCGGGAGCTGTTGATTCTTTATCACTCCATCGGCGAGGTTATCAACGCTCACAAGACGTGGGGCAGCAAATTCGTGGAGAATCTTGCCGCCGACATCAAGCTTTCCTTTCCGGACGCCACCGGCTACTCGGCGAGAAACTTGAAGTACATGGCGAAATTTGCAGCGGCGTATCCTGACGACGAATTTGTGCAACGACCTGTTGCACAAATTCCGTGGGGACACAATGTTGTGCTGCTGGACAAGCTTTCCGGTCTCGAGGAACGCCTATGGTATGCAGAGAGAAGTGCCGAGAACGGGTGGTCTCGCAACGTGCTGGTTCATCAAATCGAAAGCGGCCTGTATCAGCGGCAGGTGCTGGCGGAAAAAGTATCCAACTTTGAAAAGCGATTGCCCTCCCCGCAGAGCGAGCTTGCAGCGCAGACGATGAAAGACCCGTACATCTTTGACTTCATCCCATTCAAGGCGGACATGGTGGAGCGCGACATTGAACAGGCGTTGGTCAAAGACGTGACGAAGCTTCTACTGGAGTTGGGGACAGGCTTTGCCTTTCTCGGCAATCAATATCACCTGAATGTAGGCGGTGATGATT